>Ga0209281_1000704_pt1 | contig 33868 bp, 27 predicted proteins | sample MedtruBG_FD_187514 | JGI IMG/M metagenome (GOLD analysis project Ga0209281, IMG submission 187514) | Root nodule microbial communities of legume samples collected from California, USA - Medicago truncatula BG (SPAdes) (version 2) | ecosystem: Host-associated > Plants > Roots > Nodule | place... | reverse complement strand
CAAGGAGCAATTACCTGTGCCGCAATGGCCGGTCCGAACCCCTAAGAGCCAAAGATGCTCTTAAGCTTTTGCATGTTCGCAGGGAAAAAAAGAAAATGGCGCGCCGGACAGGATGAAACTGGGAACTGCTATGTCATTGCAGGGCCGATGTAATTTTCCATAGATTATCGTTTGGCGCGCTCAATTCTGACAGTGACGGGGCCGGGGCGATCAAAGATCGAGACATCGCCAGTAACCTGCCCGAGCACGATGATGCCCGGCGAAGGGACGCTGCCGCCGCGATAATAGATAACGAAATGATTAGAGCTCCAAAGCCCCAACGTGCCGACTGAGAACTCGCGTTGCCGCGTCAGCTCGGGCAAGGCGGCCGGCAAATTACCCGTCTTTTCCTGACGAAGATGATCCCTCATCTCAACAGAAAGCGGGAGCATCCCGGCTAGAGCCTTTGCGGCATCGTTGTCGGCAAGTTCGGCGGTGACCTCGCCCCAGTCTGAAGAGATGAGAATACGGTCTTGAGCCATGGCGGGACTGATTACTCCTAAAATGAGAACGGCGGCGCTTAGCAACAGGTTCATGGGGGCGTCCTTCTGACGATGCTGATGGAGCCTGTTTGCGAAGGCACAGGCCCCATCAGGGCACTTCTTATGAGCCAAGATGTTGAGTGAAGAAGGTGGTCAGCTTGTCGAACGGGATGACGTCCACGCGGTCGTACAGATCGACGTGGTTGGCACCGGGGATAATCATCAATTCCTTCGGCTCCGCTGCAGCTGCGTAGGCGGTTTGGCTGAAGTACCGAGAGTGAGCATTCTCGCCATGGATAAACAGGACCGGGCGCGGCGATATCTCCTTGATGTAGGTCAGGAGCGGCATGTTCATGAACGATAGCGGCGTGGTCTGCGACCAGGCGTTGCCGGAGTTTACGGCCCGCGCATGATATCCGCGCGGCGTCCTGTAATAGTCGTGGTAGTCGACCAGGAACTGCGCTTCACCACCCTTCAGCTCGTTGTAAGGCGGCTGGTAGGCGGGGGTTCCCTTTTTTTCCGCATCTGCCCAGCGCTGGCGGCCCAATTGCTCCAGCGTTTGCGTGCGTTGTTCAGGGGTCACGCTGTCGTTGTAGCCCTTGGACATGACGCGCGTCATGTCATACATCGTGGTGACCACGACGGCCTTGACGCGCTTGTCCACGGCGACAGCATTCAAAGCCATGCCGCCCCAGCCGCAAATACCGATAACGCCGATCCGCTCGCGGTCGACCGACGCGTGGAGGCCGAGATAGTCAACAGCGGCACTGAAATCCTCCGTGTTGATATCCGGCGAGGCGACATTGCGCGGCTCGCCGCCGCTTTCCCCAGTATAGGACGGATCGAAAGCCAAGGTGACGAAACCGCGTTCCGCCATGGTCTGTGCATACAGTCCCGCAGACTGTTCTTTAACAGCGCCAAAGGGTCCGCCGATGGCCAGGGCTGCGAAAGTCTGGCTCCCGCGATCCTTGGGGATGTAGAGGTCGGCCGCCAGGGTGATTCCGTAGCGGTTCTTGAACGTGACCTTCTGATGATCGACCTTGTCGCTCTTCTGAAAAGTCTTGTCCCAGTCTTGTATGAGGTGCATGGCATTTCCCGAAGTAGAAGGTGCTGTCGTTTGAGCCGTGGCATTGCTTGCCCATAGAGCAAGGCAGCTAACGATTGCCGTTTGGACGAACTGCCGGCGTGAATGTTTGTTTGCTGTTTGACGGTCTAAATTTAGGATGTTCTGCATCGTCTTTCCTTATCTTTAGATGTTGAGAGGATTTCAGCGGACGCTTTTCAGCGACTGCTGTTTATTGTCGCCTCTTGCGTTGATCGCGGCCGCGATAGCGAAGAGCGCCGATCCGAGCAGCAGAAAGGCGGCCAGTGCGAAGGTGCTGGCCCAGCCTGCCCTGTCGAAAAGCGCTCCCCCAGCAGCCGCGCCAATTGTGATCGCAAGCTGGATCGTCGCGACCTGTAGGCCACCGCCCGCCTCGGCGTCGTCGCTGAGAGCGCGGCTCAGCCATGTCCCCCAAGCGACGGGCGCAGCCGTTCCTACGAATCCCCAGACGATGAGAAGAATGCCCACCGGCAGCGGTGTCATCCCGAACGCCATCAGGAGGCCCGCGATGACGGCCATCACGACGGGAATGATAATGACGATTGCGTAGAGGCGGGACCGCAGTACCAGCCCCACACACGAGGTGCCGGCGACGCCTGCGAGCCCCATGAGTAGGAGAACCAGCGAAAGCGCGGGGACAGAAAACCCCGCGACCTGCTCAAGGAACGGCCGCAGATAGGTGAAAAGAGCGAACTGACCCATGAACAGCAGCAGGATGGACGCCATGCCTAACGCGACCTGCGGCCGCAAGAGCAGGCTGAAGACATTGCCGCCCACCGCCTCGCGGCGCGGGGCCGCCAGCGTTGGAAGGGTCATGCGCTGCGCGACCAGCGCGAGTAGAGCGAGGGGAATGACGAGGAAGAAGGCACCGCGCCAGCCGATGATGTCGCCCAGATAACTGCCTAGCGGCGCCGCTATGGTCGCCGCGATGGCATTGCCGGCATTCAGCATCCCCAGCCCGCGCGGAACGTCGGCGACGGGCAGAAGCCTCATCACGACGGCTGTCGACATCGACCAGAACCCGCCGATGGCGACGCCGAGTAGCGCGCGTCCCAACATCAGCGCGGCGTAATTCGGAGCGAAGGCGACAAGAGCGCCTGAGATGATCAGCATCCACGAGAAACCGTCCAGCACCAGCTTCCGGTCGATGCCCCGCGTCAGGCGGGCGACCGTCAGACTCGTGATGACGGCGAACAGTCCAGAGATGGAGATAGCCTGGCCAGCCTGCCCTTCCGTGAGCCCGAGATCGCCTGCTATGGGCGTCAGCAGGCTCACCGGCATAAATTCTGACGCGATGAGGACCGATACGCACAAAGCCATGGACGCCACGGCGCTCCAGGCGGCGGCGGGCGGCATCAAGGCTTTGTCGTAAGTTGTATCCATCAGCTTCCTCGGGGTTCTGGGGCGCCAACGGTCAACTCGGCGCCTCACTCCACTAAGGTAGCGCGTGGCGACCCATTCGATTAGCCGTCGCAATTCGCTTGCATTAATCGACAGGAGCCATAAATCTATAAGGGAGGTAAACGATGAAATACTATGTCAAATCATAAGTTTAATGACCTTCTATGGTTTCTGGCCGTCGCCCGGGAACGCAGCTTTACCAAGGCTGCGGCGAAGATCGGCATCGCGCAATCGACTCTCAGTCACACGATCAAGCGGCTGGAAGAAGAGATGGGCCTTCGTCTGCTGACGCGGACGACCAGAAATGTCGCTTTAACCGATGCGGGCGAGCGATTGCGCCAGTCACTTGCGCCCCGCATCGACGAGATCGAAGCAGAAATCGCGGACCTGATGGCCCTGCGGGACAAGCCGTCCGGCAGCATCAGGATCACGCTGTCCGACCATGCGCTCGCCAGCGCCGTATGGCCCAAGCTGCGGCCGGTGTTGAAAGATTATCCCGACATCAAAGTCGAGTTCAGCCTCGACTCCGGCTTTCGCAATATCGTTGAGGACGGGTTCGATGCCGGCATCAGGTTAGGTGAAAGCGTGGAGCGGGACATGATCGCGGTGCGCATCGGGCCTGACTGGCGCCTCGTGGCGGTCGCCTCACCCGGCTATCTAGAGCGTCATCTGAAGCCCGGACATCCCAAGGATCTTGTCCGGCACGACTGCATCAACATGCGTCAGGCAAGGGCTGGCGGGTTGTACGTCTGGGAGTTCGCCAAAGGCGGCGAGGACCTTCGCGTCCGGGTCGACGGGCAGCTGACCTTCAACAATTCTTACGCGATGATCGATGCTGCCCTGAACGGCTATGGCATAGCATACGTCCCGGAAGATATCGTAGCGGATCACATCAAGTCAGGTGGCCTCGTTGTGGTCCTCGACGATTGGTCCCCCTTTTTCGACGGCTATTTCATCTATTATCCCAGTAAACGGCAGAACGCGCCGGCGTTCAAAGTTATTGTCGACGCGCTCCGCCATCGCGACCTTCGCTGAACGGCGCGTACGATGCTCGCGTGCTCGGGCCGACGGACGCGTGTGGGAATTCCACGGAAAGGTGGTCGACCTCGCCATCCCGCTGGCGGATGCCGCGAAAAGTTACAAGGCAACGTCACGACTCAAGGGACGAGCGCCGCGCGAAAGTAATCCAGTACCGGTGGATTTCAAGCGCTGATGGCGCACCCAAGCATATGAAAACCGGCCGCGCCGAGACGCGGCCGGCTAGGCGGTCAGGCCGCTTCGTCGCGATTAAGGTCCTGCTCGTCCCGCAGACGCATCGGCTCCGGGAGCCAGCCAGTTCCAGAGGTCTCGCGGGCGGCATAAGCCGCAAGCTCGGCCTTCTTCATCTTCGACCAGGCCGGGGCCGCCGGCACGCCCTTCGCCTCGCACAACGCCGAAATGATCTGCGCGCTGCTGATGCGAGAGAAGTAATTCTCTACGTTCGGCGTGAAGGCGCTCGTCATGTCGATCCCGAGGGCGCGCGCCAGCGCGTCGGAGTGACTGAATCGGGCGTTGTCCGGGCGGTCAGATTTTCGCTGGACGGCATCTACACATTGACCCGCAACATGAGCCAAAAGCGCCATCAGCGTGTCCTGCGACTGTTCAAGGCACCAGGGCCAGAGTGCCGACGGGTCCTCCGGCACCCGGGCAGCCCAGTCGGGATGCATGTCATCATCGTCTGCGCCAAACGGTATGTCCCGCAGAGCGATCTTCAAACAGGACTGCTCACGGCCGAAGCTGTAGAAGGTCTGTAACGCCAATGCATGCACGACAGCGGCCAGCGCCACCGCCGGATTAGTTGAGAGCGCACGGGACACGATGGACGATTTCTCAGTCGTTAACGCTTCGATCAGAGCCGCGGGTATACCAGTGCCTTTGCGAGGTGGCTCTTCGTCACTGGAAACGACCTCCGGCTCGTCACCACGACGGATGAGCCCACGAATTACATCCAGTGAACCGTCCCAGGCCAGCGTCACTATCGCACCAGCTATCGCCAAAGTCTCAGGAGTCCACGCGCATTGTGCCTCTTCGAGGGCTTCCAGTTCACCTTCGATCTCGCCAATCCGGGCGAGTACGGATTCGTCACCGTCATCGGCTTCGGCGGAGTCGGCAAGCTGGTCGTACTCTTCGACCAGCGCCGCTGATCGCGCCTGCTGGTCTTCGCTCATTTCAACGCGTACCGGCTGCACGCGCCGGAAATTCGTGAGCACGTTACTGTCGAAATCGACATAAGCGTCAACCCAGTCCCAACCTTCGGCACGTATCTCACCGGCCAAAGTTGCCAGCTTCTCCGCCGCAAGACGGTTAAGCAAAGCTTGATCAATGACCGTGCCGCTCGCCTCGTCGTCGAACAGGTCGCGCCGCACGGCACCACCCGCTGCTTCATAGGCTTCAAGGCCAACAAAGCGAACCCGCTTGTCGGTGGCTGGTATCTCGCCCTCCGTGAGATGGCGACGGATAGAGGACGGCGAACGCTGCCAGCCATCAAGTTCTGCCAGCACGCGCTCTTGCGCCGCGTGATCATCAGAAATTGCAAAAGCCTGCGCTTCTTCAAGGTCGATATCGCCACTGCGATACGCCTCAAGCACGACGGGACTCAGACGACCCAGCTTCAAGCGCTTCAGTACAACGGATTCTGTAACGCCGAACCGTGTTGCGACTGACGCTACGTCAACACCGCGATCAACAAGATCACGGAACGCTTCGAACTGATCTGCCGGGTGCATGGCGACACGCACGACGTTCTCAGCAAGACTGATTTCACCAGCATCGGCTTCGGCAGCTACCAGTTGGCACGGGACGTCCATATTGGCAGCGATGGTACCCTTATCCGCCAGCAGCTTCAGTGCGAGCAATCGGCGCTGACCGGCAACGACGGCATATTTGCCGCCTTTGATCTTGCGGACGATGGGCGCCTGCAGAAGCCCATGCGCGGCAATCGAGGCGGAAAGCTCATCGATTCCTTCGGACACACCAGTCTTGCGGACATTGCCGTCCCACGGGACGAGTTTGTTCAGAGGGATAGATAGAGTCTCGGTCATTACTTTCTCCTTTGGTTGTCGGTTGGCTCAAGACGCCAAGGAGAAAGGCTGGGCGGACAAGCCGCAGGGTCACCGCTGCAAGCGGGTACGGCCAACACGGCCCGGCAACGCCGGGGTGGTGCGGGCAGGCCGTTGACCAGGCGGCGCGCCCGGCCGTGATGGCGTCATGGATTGAGTCAACCGCCCCAAGGAGTTGATTAACGGCTATCAGTTGGAGCGACATTTCCCCTGATGCGGAAGCAACGTAGAGGAAGTTTCGCCGTAAGGACTTTTGATGAAGCGCCTTATATCACCCCGGAGAAATCAGTTCGAGTAAAAGCCTGTTGCCTTAAGGAGCAGGAGCTATCGCTGGGGCACATTTGGTGCTGCGGACACTGAATGGCGTAACGATGATGCGCTCGAAGCTGCGCGGACCTCCAACCGGTTGTGCCAGTGACGCATCGTAGCGACGTCTGCCGTCGCGCGCCCTGCCACGCGCTCTCCTTGCGGGTCCTCTCCAGTTTCTTGAACGCGAGGCCGTTTGGCTGCAGCATGCCGAACTCGAATGTCGGAATGGAAGGCCAGTCACACGTCCGCGAGCGCCAGGACATTGTCTGCGCCGAACAGCTTTTCAGCGGCCGCCAGCGCGTTGTCGTTCAGCATCTGAGTAACCAGCACCGCCAATCTTTTCTCTGGTCTGGAGACGGCAACGTAAAAGAGGTTCCTCGCGCGATGAAAACCCGCCTTATCTTTGCTTGGCACGTTCCCGGCGTAGAGATAATCCAAAAATCTGGGCCAGTTGTAGTGGTTCCAACCTGCACTCAAGATCACGAGAACATTTTCAAACTGCGCGCCCTTTACGCTGTGTTGGGTCGCGAGAGGGGTAAAGCCGTTTATGAACTCGACGAGAGCAATGAGCTCCTTGTAGGCCACGCCCCTAAGCTGAAGGTGGCGTCTAAGTGATTTGGGCTCGCCTTCTGAAGGTTCGGGACTAAGCTGCGCGATTTCCTCCTCCCTCTGTGCAACGCGATCAGCGATGCGCGGGCGCTTAGTTTTCTTCAGCAGTTCGAGAATGTCACCGATCGTCCCTTCCGCACGGAGCTTCACAAGAAGATCCATCTGCGTCCGCCATTCGGCTTTGTCGGCTGGTTTGCGGATTGTTGGAGTCCCTCCCAACATTCGGAACATCTCTCCAGTATTCCCAGCGACGTAGGCTTGGCAGACCGGCTCGACGACATCAGCGAGGAACGCAATCGTTGCGTCCTCCTTCTTCGAAAAAGCCTCTTTGTGCTCGAAAATCGCAGCTAGGTTCGGATAGCCGCGCTCCGCTGCGATCGCATTGTGGGTGAGAAGAAGGATCTTGGTCTTCTCAGGGTCGAAGTCCCAACCCTCTTCACCTAGCTGGGCTCGCAACCTCGCGATGAAATCCGCAGATACCTCGGACGGCAATTCCTGTTTTCCGTTGGGAGAGTCCACACGGGCGCCCGAGTAGGCGTTGCAATGGAAAAAGCGCGCCTCGCCTTCAGCGGTTACATCGTCTATGTCCTGCTTCAGCTCCGGCCGAAGCTGATTGAGGACATTAACGATAACGGGGACAGACCGGAAATTGGAGCCCTTGTCGATGCCCACCACATTGGGAAACTCGGCAAGCTGATAGTCCTTCCGATAGATCGTCTGCCAGTGGTCACCAAAGAGCCCTATGATCGGTCCTTTCCCCGTCGAGAAGAAATTCTCCGACAAGGCACCCATGACGAGCGGATCAGTATCTTGGTACTCGTCAATGAATAGAATCGGATATAGACTCTTAAAAATCCGCTGAAACTTCGGGTTAGATAGAAGCAAAGCAAAAAATCTGGGGACATCGTCGTGGTGGAGGGTGATCCGTCGCTCGTCGATGCCGAAAAAGCCAAAGCTGTATTCGACTGACTGATCATGGATACCGCCAACCGCCTCGATTGCCTCTTTGCGGGAATCCTGTGCAGCAATTAATTCACGAAGCTGCTTCTGGAATCGGGATATGAATGCCCAGCCGAAGCCGTGGATTGTATTCACTAGAATCGCTGGGTGCTCCTCGATTTCTTGAGCGATCTCGTTTCGGGCGACCTCTGTGTATGTGATACATGCGACCTGCTGGCCAGCATGGATTAGCGCCGGGCCTTTTTCGTCTATGATCTTCTTCAAGGCGGCCACAAGCGAGTAGGTTTTTCCTGCTCCCGCGCCCGCTTCAAGGCGAAAGTTCTTCCCTTCCGCGAGAGCCAGTTCGAGAAGCTCCTGAGCTTTCTGAGCCGCAACAACGGCGGGTGATGGCTCCTGATCGGTCATACGGCCTCCGGCTCCGGCTCGGTATCAGGAATAATGGGCGGCGGCGCTTCGGGCGGCGGCGGTGGTTCTGACAGCCACGCCAAGCCCTCCCTGATGTATTTCGGCACGTTCCAGTTTTCCTCCCGGATCGCGTACTTAATCGCTTCCTCTGACTTCTTGAAATCCTGAGCCGTGTCCCAAGCATTAGTCGCAGCATTCGCATCCTCTGCGATCCCAAAATCGGCGAGATTCGCAAGGATTAAAGCGTCCTCGTAGCTACGCGCGCAATGATCAGAGCCGTCCTCGGCCATCTGATAAGCGATGCGGCAGTACCCCTTGGTCTTCTCCTCAGGCGTCTTTGCCTGAAGCGCCGCGATGGATATCTCATTGTCGCCGAACCAGGTCTTTAGAGCAGAGTTCGATGTCCGCTGACCCTCGGTGCACGGGCACTTCTTCCATCGGGAGTCTACGAGTTTGACAGCGTCGAGATCGGCGATGACGAGAGTCTTGAGTTCCAGGTATTCGAGAAGCGGATAGAAGACCTGCGCGTGCGCTCCGCCGGCTTCGATCGTCGTAATGTACTGGCGTCCGAGCCGACTTTCAGGCGGCAGATCGACGTCAACGATCTTCGTGATTCGAGGGATCAGGATGCGTTCAGTAGCACCCTCAACTAGGATAGCCTTGTCGGCGAAGTAGAGGTCGCACTTGGTAAGGGTCATGTATTGCTGCAGGAAGCGACGGTCATCAGGGTCGATCTTGTCTGCGCCTTTGCGGAAGTCCTTCACCTTGGTCCTGCGGATGCCGTTGGTCGATGTCGGCTCGTTCAGGAAGTAGCGGATCGCGTCAAATGGCGCGGCGTTGGCTAGATGTGAGGAATGAGTCGAGACGATAAACTGAACCTGCCAAGGCGTCTCCTCCGGATACTTCTGAGATAATGTCGAGACCGCCTCCTTGAGCTGCCCGATGAATACTTCCTGCATCTGAGGATGCAGGTGCGCTTCGGGCTCTTCAATGAATACGATATGAGCGCCTGGCCGCATAGGCGTGCTGCGATAGGTCTTATGTAACGCTTCAAGTTGGAGCAGGATGTAAATCAGGTTGCGGGTACCGAGGCCGTTATAGCCTTCTGGCAAATGAACTCCGTCAGCACCGGTGTGCAAAATTCGGGTATTGTCAGTGAGGAGGCTTTCTACATCGATCGTTGTCTGCGGCCGTAGTTCCGTATCGTTAAGGCTGGGAAAACCGAACGTGTTGAGTGCTGGCAGAAGTGCCTTCAGCTGGTCATCAAAACCTGCCTGCACCGCCTTTTCCAGATCGGCGACAGAAGCCTTAAGTCCGTCTGCGATCTGCTGGTCAGTGGTCGATGCGGTGAGTGCGTTGGCCGTCTTGAACAACTTGTTGAGGAGCTTCCCGATCACGTCGGTATCGCCCCGCTTGCCCACATCAAGCGTGCGCTGGGCTTTCACGAACCCAGTGCTGATAAGGTTATTGAGTTCCGTGGTTCTTTCGAAGGTCCGACGGTTGGTATCATCGGTCGGATCGATCGCGAAGATCTTTATCGAATATGCTTTCGGTACGGCCTCGCGCAGGTGCCGAAACAAGGCTTCCGTGGCGTCTGCCGCATCGGTCAGCTCTGGCATATCGAGTAGCGCACCAAGCGTCTTCAGAGATGCGGAGAATTCGATCCGCGCGATTGCCGTCGTACAGCCCGGTTCAAGATCAATAACGAATGGCGACAGTGGTCCAAGGTCGTCGGAGTCGGCGCTATAGCCGAACGTTAGGGTAAGGGCTATGACAGGCAGCTCAGCAAGGATTTTCTCAGGTGGCTCCTCGCCGCCGTCGCGCAACGACTTGGCAACAAGAAACTTCGGCCGTGTCGCCGCCGAGAAATCCTCGAGGCGGAAGTGCCCAGTCTGCTCTCCGAGAAATCGATCGAAGACTTCTGTCAAGGAAGTCTTGCCGCTGTTATTCCTGCCGACGACTACGGTCGCATTGTCTTCAATCGCAATCCCAACTTTTTCGAGAAGTCGAAAACCTTCGACCTGAACATCGACCAGTCTGATCATGAAGCCTCCCCAACTGGAGAATACCCCGGCGGTCGGCTCCTAACTTCTGCTGGATCATTATCGGCGGTGGGGCCGACTCCTTCCTCACGTAAAGAATAACGCGACAACAGATCGGTATCGACCAATCGTGTATGTGCCGCCATCATGCCATTTATCGTGGCGTTCGGCAGCACGGCGGTTTCCGGAACGAGCAGGTAGGACCAAGGCTTATCGCCAGCGCCCCCGTGCGCACGTTTGGCAATGTGGCACCACAAGGCAGCCGCGTCCGCCTTCTTGGTCACTAGCGGGTTGGTCACATCAGATGCGCGCTTAGTTTCTATGATGAGCTTGTCAGTCATCGTCTCGACGACGAAGTCGGGCTGATAAGGCGTGTTGTCCTCGTCGTAGATTTTGAACTGGTTAGGGCCCGGCTTCATCCAAAGCTGCACAGAGGCGTCTTGCTCCAGGATGACTGCCATCCGCCGCTCGGGGTCGGAGTCGAATTTAGCCATATTGTAGCAGGATTTTTCGAAGCCCACGAAGATGAAGCGCTTCATATCGCTCAGGCGTTCGGGCGGGCGTCGATAGTCGCGCATCGCATCTTTTCCACTGCCATCGAATGTCTGGGGCTTCAGTTGGTCAAACGCGGATACGCGCGTGACGCGATAGTTTGTCTGCTCCCGCCACATATTGCGCTTCATCTGAGCGACGAGCGCTTCCGCGATCTGGCGTGCATGACCTTGAAGAACGGAGCGAACCTGCTCTTCGTCCGAGTACTTCGCGCTGAAGTGCGCGACGACCTGACCGGCTAAGTCATAAAGGATATCAGCATGGGCATCGTAGTCGATTTCGGGAACATCAATCAGCTTTGTGACGATGTAATCCTCCAGCCGCGACGGCGTTTCACCCCCTGCATCACCGGAGATAACGCTGCGCTCTTCCGTCCGGAGAATTTGGATCAGCAGCTCGCGGGAAAGAGGCTGATAGTTCCAGGATTTTAGGTCGACATCGAAGCGCCGGAAGCCGAAGGAGACATGTTGCTCGGGAGTGATCGTCAGCATGGGGATGGCAATTGTACGCAGCACAAACTGCTTGCAGACCTCCGCCGTCACGGCCTGGGCCTGCTCCGGCGTCAACGTCGACAGTAAGCCGTCCTCGAATTTCTGGGCGGCCATGGCCGCCTCAGCGATCCGCTGCACGACCTTCGGGTCTTCGAGGTCTTTGATCGAGGACACCTGTTTACTAATCTGCGGCAGTACGACGTTGAGGACGGTCCTGGCGAGGCCAATCTCCTCGGGCTTGGCATACTTGAATGCCGGTGCGGTAGGAGCCTGGAAGCCGGGCGGGGTAACTGCCATGCCTTCCTTCACCGACGACGCTTCCGGCGCGGCTGTTGCCGCCTGTGCGCCAGCTGCCGCTTGCTGCACCATCTGCTCGACCAGAGATGGCGCGGTCACCATCACCGGCTTCGAGGCAGGAACGTCTCCGCCCTCGCCAATGGTAACCGCCTTCAATTTACGCGTGACGCCGTTTTCTTCCTTCGCCTTCTCGATCAGCTCGTTGAACCGCTCGTGGGCGATGACGGTGAGGGTATCGACAACCTCGACCCCCGTGCGTTTGCCATACGGTAGCCGAAGGCCGCGCCCAAGGGTCTGCTCCGTCAGGATTTCTGATGCCGAGGCCCGGAGCGGGACGATGGTGAACAGGTTCGCCACGTCCCACCCTTCCTTAAGCTTGTTGACGTGGATGACGATGTCCGTGTCGCCGCTCTTCTCGATGTTCAAAAGGCGTTGCGCGTTCTCGTCGCTTTCCTCGCCGGTCAGCTTTGAATGGATTTCGATCACGCGCCCCTTGTAGCGCCCGTCGAAGAACTGGTCTGATTGAACGAACTCGTTGACCTGCCGTGCGTGGTTCGTGTCCTGGGTCACAACTAGCATGAATGGACGCACCACATGGGTCTGATGCTGCAACGCATAGGTCTCTAGCGCGACCCGAACGTGTTCATGGTAATTCACGCCGTCTTCAAGCTTGATCCGCTCCAGCGTTGCTTCATCAACCGATTTCGGGTCAAAATTTGCGCGTGTGCCGACGGCTGGCTCCTTGACGTAGCCATCCTCCATCGCGTCCGGCAGCTCGTAGCGATAGACGACATTCTTGAACTCAGCTGACTTCGAGCCTACACTCTTTGGCGTCGCCGTCACCTCAAGGCCAAGGATCGGCTTCAGCTCGGCGATGGCCTTTGCGCCAGCGGAGGCGCGATAGCGATGCGCCTCGTCCATCAACAGGACAAGGTCATCGAGCCCGGACAGGTACGCGAAGTAACTGTCGCCGATGTATTCCTGAAGGCGCTTGATGCGGGGTGCGTTACCGCCGCGCACCTCGGAGTTTATCTTCGAGATGTTAAAGATGTTGATGATGGCCCCGTCGCGGCCGAACAGGTCGGCTCCGCGAACGCCGCGCCCTTCCTCGTAGTTCTCAGCGTTGACGATCAGCGGCGCCTGGTGCGCGAAGGCCTCGATCCCCCGGAAAACATACTTCGGGCTGGTCGGCTGGAAGTCGGCCAGCAGCTTCTCATAGATCGTCAGGTTGGGAGCCAGAACGAAGAAGTTCCGGCTCTTGCCGATCATGTAAAGGTAGCTGATGAACGCCCCCATCAGCCGCGTCTTGCCGACACCCGTCGCAAGCGCGAAGCAGATCGAAGGGAAATCGCGCTCGAACTCGTCGAACCGAGCATCGGGCAAATGCCCGTAGACTTGGCGCACGGCATCACGCGCCGCTTCGACATCGGTGTCCTTCGATGGGGCGATCAGGTCAACGATATCGTCGAGCCGCCGCAAGGCTTCGGCCTGCGGTTTGCGCAGCGACAGGCGTTGTGTGATTTGGACGACAGCGCGTTTGGGGTCGACGGTCCGCATCCTCAACCCTCCGCATCGTCGGCGAAGAGGTCGCCCGTGGCCGCGTCCTTCATCCCGTTGCGCTTGGGTGCGAGCGGCAGGTCGTCATCCTCGTCCTCCTGCATCATGGGCAGGGACTCGATCGTCAGAGAGTAGTCGTCCTTGCCCCACTCGCAGCGGTCTAGCACGGCGCCGGGTATTTTCCGGATCGTAAGATTGTTTAGCGCACGCGCGCTTTGCTCCTCGAAGGCCTTGCAGCAGATCAAGAGGCTGCGATGCTCGCCCACCTCGTCTGACAAGGCGCGCAGCTGATCGCCGGTCACGCTGTTGGTGGTGACATAGATGTAGGATGTCTCCGAACTATGGCCGTGCATCCAGAAATGCTCGGTCGAGGGCGCGTAAGTGTAGTTGAAGTGCTTGCACATTGCTTCGGCCAGCATGGCCGGATTGTACTCTTTGCGGATGACCCAGTTACCCCACGCATCCTTCTCCAACAAGGACGGTGCCAAACGCGCATAGCGGTAGCCTCCGCCGCCCCTCCAGCTCATTGCATCCGTCACGCCGCCTTTATCGACACCATCAATGACACTGCGCAATCGTGGTACAATGTGCGTTTTGGCGTGATCACCAAGTTCAACCATTATCCATTGCCGCCCCATCTTGTGCGCCACGGCTCCGGTAGTTCCCGACCCACCAAAAGAATCGAGAACGAGGTCGCCTGGGTTAGATGACAGCTCAATACACCGCTTGATGAGCGCTTCGGGCTTTTTCCCTTTCGGGAATTCGACACCGCCTTCGTTGTGCAGATTATTAGATAGAATATCATCCCATATTGAAGTAAGCGGCTCGCCAGAAACCAAATCTCCATCTATCAGCTTTAGTTTATCCCGATAAAATAGTAGGCGTTGCCCCCCGATGAAGTACATGTCTGATAAGCCCTCACTTCTCTCAAGTTTATAGACCTTTGACGGGTCCGCGCGTGAGATATCGATCATTTCTCGCGCTGCTGAGCTCACAGAGTTGTAGTCAGGGCGGGCGGGCTGAATAACGGCATCTGCGTGCTGGTGGACGAATTCAGTTATCTTTTGCTCGAACTCGTCCCCAAGCTCCTTTTTAAGGCCACGCTCAGGAAGGCCAAGCCATTCAGAGAACGCTTTCATCAAAGTTGTGAAGCGCCAATGTGTGTGGGTTAAATCGCGATTTATAATAAACTGATTGTATCGAGCGTCGCGTCCGCCTGACCTCTCCACAAATATTCTGTTCGGCCTCCATGCCGACTTGTTCTTTGCATAAATCAGTACAAAGTTGGATGTGCTCACTACACCCGGATTTATAGATTTATGGCCAGTTGCCGATCCCTGCTTAAAGGTGACGATCGAGATTCGATTTGTTCTGCCAAAAATCTGATCAGTCATCACCGTCAGGTAGGCAAGTTCGTTGTCGTCTATATGTATGTAGATCGATCCATCGTCACTTAGGAGATTGCATAGAATCTCCAATCGCTCCCTCATCAAGGACAGCCAAAGCGAGTGCTCAAGGCCATCCTCGTAATTCGGCAGCGCCTGCTGAGTGTTGAATGGCGGATCAATATAAATACACTTTACCTTTCCCCGCACTGTGGGGTCAGTCTCCAGCGCCTTCAGCGCCAGCAGGTTGTCACCATGGATCAGAAGGTTGTCGAAGATGTCGCCTTCGCGTCGCGCCTTGGCGTGGTAGGACAGTTCCGGCTCTTCGATCAGGATGCGCGGTTCGAGCCGGGGACGGATGTCCTTGCCAATCCAGGTGAGTTCGAGCTTGGTTTTGGCGGCCATCAGACAAGGCTCCATCTTATTGTAAACAGCGTGGTCAGTGTCGGGGTCAGGTTCAATTGATCAGCGATCTCGTCGAGCATGCGCTCTCGCTCTTCGTCGATTTCACGAAGGCGCATGTAAAGCTGGTGTTGCAGGTCATCGACTTGCCGCTGAATTTGCTTCGCCTCCCGCTGAAGCGCCAGCTTCGAGTCGAGATTTGCGGTGGCGCGCGCGAGCTTCTTCTTCTCGTTCGCTTCCTTACTGAGCACCTTGATCTGCTGGTCAAAGAGGACCTTGGCGTCATCGCGCCACGCATCGAGCCGCTCTTCCTCTTCGTTCAGGAACTCGCCAAGGCGCTCCTGCGCGCGAGCAACGACGGTCGTCTGCCGGGCTTCCATCGCGCCTGACAGATGGTTATCCGGCATTGGCTGGATCGCAGCCCCCGTCTCGTGCGCTGGAACCTGCAGCAGGCGCTCGACCGTTTCCGAATGAACCTCTTGGCCATCGTCGGTAAAGGCGGCGCAGATTATCTCGTCATAGGTCTTTGCCGGGGTATGGAGCGTCAGCCGCGCGACCCGCATCCAGCCGGACTGCCCCCGCAGTTCGGCCACGTCGGCCAGATTGCCGGCGTAGGCCGCATAGTCGAACCCTAGCGACGCTGGGGAGAGCTGCCTCTCTTTCGCCTGTGCAATCAGCCGGTCGGCCAAGCCGCCATCGGCGAGGCGGAAGAACCGCCAGCCCCGCTCGTCGGCCTCGGGCCACTCGGTGGACCAGGTCTCGCCCGCGTAGTCGAAGCGCTGCGCATGATCGTTATGGAAGCGTGCATCGGGCAATTCGGCCCGTGCGAGCCCTAGAAGCGCCCGCTTGAAGTCACCGATGGCGGAGACGACGGCCTCACGCCGGCCAAGAAGGCGCTCGATCACCCGGTCATCCATCTCGGCCAGCAGCTTGTTGCGCGCGTCCTTCTTGGCCTCGTCGATCTCGATGCTGAACTCGGCCTGAAGTCTGTCGAAGGCGGCGTTGATCTCGTCGTTGGTCCTGCAGGACTGCACGATGTCGAGGATGCGCCGCTCGATGTCGACCCCAGACTCTATGGCGCCAAGCACTTCGTCGGAAGACCCGAACACACCATCGAACAGCTTGAACTTCTGTTCTAGCAGTTGATGGATGCGGGCCTCGGCGTGGTTCTTGCGATTCAGAAAATTGATGACGGTGACGTCGATCTTCTGGCCGTAGCGGTGGCAGCGTCCGATCCGCTGCTCGACGCGCTGCGGGTTCCAGGGCAGGTCGTAGTTGATCAGCAGGGAACAGAACTGAAGGTTGATACCCTCGGCCCCAGACTCGGTGGCGATCAGTATGGTTCGGTCATTCCGGAACGCGTCGACGATGGCCGCCTTCATGTCGGCCGTCTTCGACCCCGACACGGCTTCGGTGCCCCGATGCTTATCCAACCACCCCTTATAGATCGCGTTGCTGTCTTTGTCGGAGTTAGACCCGTTCAGAACGACCGTCTGCCCCGGGAAGCCGTTCGCTTCGAGCAAGTCGCGCAGGTATGACTGGGTGCGGACGGATTCGGTGAAGATCACCGCTTTGCGCTGACCTCCCTTGCTAACAATCTCTTTCAGAACGTGCGGCAGGCAATCGAGCAGTGCCCGGCCCTTGGCATTGTCCCCGATAGACATGGCCAGGTCGCGATAACGGGTCAGTTCCGCAATTTCCGCCTGAAGTTTCTTCGGGTCTATGCGCTCGACGGCATCGTCGCCATGATCCTCCACGGCGTCGGCCTCGGCACCTCCCCCGGCATCTCGCCAGTCCTCCGCTTCCTCCGCGAAGCCGTCGATATCGTCGAGCGTCTCGTCATCGACGATGAGCTTGCCCTGAAGCCGCTTGACCATCTTGTCGAGGGTTTGGGCCACGGCGAAAGACGATGATCCAAGGATCTTCCGCAGCATCAGGGTCACGAGGTGACGACCATTTTGCCCGAGCGCAATCGTGTCGGTCCTTTGGAGGTAGGCCGACATCAGGTCATAGAGGTCGGTTTCCAGCCGCGCGGGCGTGAAGTCGAAAGTCTTGGCAAGCCGGTTGGTGTAATTTATCAACCCCGCCTTTTGAACCTGACGGCGGAGCGTGCGCTTGCAGATCGGCTCAAGTCGCCGGGCTAGTAGCGCCTGCGAGGCTACTTCTTCCCGCCCCCCGAACTCCGCCCGGAATGCCTGCTCCGATCCAAAATAGGTGTCGTCGATGACGCTGATCAGCCCGAACAGCTCCATAAGATTATTCTGCAGCGGGGTAGCGGTGAGGAGCAGCTTTTGACGACCGGCCAATGCATCGCGCAGAACTGCGGCGCGCGATGTTTCGGCGGCCCGGTATACGTTGCGCAGCTTGTGAGCTTCGTCGAACACCACCAAGTGCCATGGCACCATGCGAATGGCATCTGCCATCCGCGCCGCAAACTCGTAGGAAAGGATGACCACGCCTTCTCCGCGCCCTATCGGGTTGGGGCGACCGCTGACCGTAATGTCCTTCAGACGCTTCGCGTCCAGAATTTCGGACGGGAGCGAGAATTTTTCCAAGAGCTCGGTAGCCCACTGCTTCCGCAACGAAGCCGGGACGATCAGCAGCAAGTTCCGCTGCCGGCTCCACCAGTACTGGCTGAGTACAAGCGCTGCTTCGATGGTCTTTCCCAGTCCAACTTCATCGGCCAGCAGCACCCCCTTGGACAAGGGTGAGCGCAATGCAAACATGGCAGCATCGACCTGGTGCGGATTAAGGTCGACCCGCGCCGACGACAGCGACTGCGTTAGGGCGTCAGCATTCTCGAAGCCTTCCCGGGTCAGGAAATGTGCGAAGTATTTCGCTTGATGTGGACTAAAGCTGGGGTGCACCTAATTTACCTCGCCGGGATTTTTGCCTTCTTCTTTTATTCCGCCAGTTGATCCGCCACTGCGTGGGGCTGCGATTAGCCGGTCATACTCTTCCACAGCCATGACGACGACCACGCCGCGGCCATGCTTCTCAATCGTCACTGGCTCTAAGCGAGCCACATCGATGAGGCGCCCGAAGCCGTTCTTGGCCTCGCGTGCAGACATGGTTTTCATGGGCTTCTCCCGCGCTGGAGCCATTGTGGCCATTTTAGGCGAAAGTGGCAAGCCGATGTTCGTTGCTTGTGGACAGGGGTGGAGGTTTACCGTGGGGGCTTGAAGAGTTGACGCTGTTCGCTTTGTACGGTGCGACCGCGACCGATCTTTCGGTGGCTTTAATCTCACCGCGTGGGCCTCTTCTGCGCGGCCATTGCTGGCCGCGCAGAAGAGCCTGCTTCGTCTGGAGCCGTCCGTCGCCCTCACCAGCTGAGGGGCGGCGGCGGCGCCGACGAAGCCAAGGCCTGCTTTGGTGGTGGGCTCCCGAGCCCTCCTGACTGCGCGCGAAGGATCGTCACCCGTACGGGCCGAGACCCTGCTAAGCCCCCGGCGAGGCAGGGGCTCGGGGCTCCGCCTAGAGCCTGCTCCGCAAGGACGCGCCCCCACCCTTAGGAATACGTCCTCCTTGGCCTCCTGACTGACGCCAAGCTATGTTCTATAAATGTTCTCGGACAGCAAATCGGACAAAGTCGCCTATTTCGGCGTCTGGGCGGATAGCGCCCGCGACCGCTCCTACCTGAAGGAAGCGCTGCGCATCTGCGCGGCAGCCGTAGAGCGCTGCGTCGAACAAGACCTGCGGACCTGCCCGGAAACTCAGGCCGCCCTGAGCTGGCTGGCCGGGAACGGTTACAGCACCGCCGTTGCCTACTTTCGCCGCGCCTTCACGCTCCATCATCCTATGGAAAGAGAAGCTGCCGTCACTAGCGCGCTCTCTTACCTAACGCGCCAAGCCTCCCGTCAGAGCCGCCCCGCCACGTGACCGGCGATACGCACTCGCGCATATTTTAGCTTTATACGCGAACGCGCATATTGTGATTTCATACGCAAACCCGTATATTGACATTTTATACGCATTCACGTATATTGATCGTGGAGGCACCCATGACCGACCAGATCGCCCGTAACGAAAAACAGCTCGGCGCTATCCTGCGCCGCGCCCGCAAACATGCCGGCCTGACGCAAGGCACACTCGGCGACCATATCCATCTGCGCCAAGGCACCGTCTCCCGCCTTGAAGCCGGTGAACCCGCCGTCCAGTTGCGCACGCTGATGGCCGCGCTCTCCGCCCTCGACCTCGAACTGGTCGTCCGCCCCCGCAGCAAGGCGAGCGCCGCCGACATCGAGGATATGTTCTGATGACGCGCCGCCGCGCCCACGCGCCCCTCAACGTCTTCCTGAATAGTCGCCTCGTCGGAACCCTGCGCCGCGAATCCACCGGCGCGATCGATTTCCAGTACGCCAAAGACTGGCTCGCCTGGGAAAACACCTTCGCCGTCTCGCTCTCCCTGCCTCTGCGCGAGGACCGCTATATCGGCGCGCCCGTCATCAACGTCTTCGACAATTTGCTGCCGGACAGCGATGCCATCCGCAAGCGTGTCGCCGAGCGCGTCGGCGCAAGCGGCACGGACGCCTACAGCCTGCTGACTGCTCTTGGCCATGACTGCGTCGGCGCGCTGCAATTTCTCCCCGACGGCGCCGACCCCGGCAAAGCCGGCGCCACCGACGGCAAGCCCGTCACAGACGGCGACATCACCGCCCTCATCAACAATCTCGCTGCCGCCCCGCTGGGCATGGGTGAGGATGAAGATTTCCGCATTTCAATTGCAGGCGCGCAGGAGAAAACCGCCCTGCTGCGCAAGGACGGAAAATGGTTCAAACCCGCTGGCACCACCGCCACTACCCACATCCTCAAGCCGCAGATCGGCCAGCTACCGAACGGCATCGACCTCTCAAACAGCGTTGAGAACGAATATCTCTGCCTGAAGCTGCTCGCCGCCCTCGGCGTCCCGACAGCTGATACCGAGATCGCTGATTTCGGGGACCGCCGCACCCTCATCATCGAACGCTTCGACCGCCGCTGGACGAATGACGGCCGCCTACTGCGCCTGCCGCAGGAAGATATCTGCCAAGCCCTCTCTGTACCGCCGACCCGCAAGTACCAATCCGACGGCGGCCCCGGCATGCGCGACATCATCCAGCTCTTGAAGGGCAGCGATACGCCGGAACAGGATATTGCCACTTTCATGCGCGCCTGCATCCTGTTCTGGATGCTGGGCGCTACCGACGGTCACGCGAAGAATTTCAGCATCACGCTGGGCCCCGGCGGACGCTTCCGACTCACCCCGCTCTATGACGTGCTGACAGCGCAGCCGAGCCTCGATGCCGGCCAAATCCAGCAGAAGAAATTCAAGCTCGCCATGTCCGTCGGCAAGAACCGTCACTACCCCGTCGACACCATCATGCCGCGCCACTTCCTCCAGACCGCCGAACTGGCAGGCGTCGGCACTGCGCTGATGCGCACGATCTTCGAAGACCTCGCCGCGAACGCCGAGAAGCAAACCGACGCCGTCATTGCGAGTCTGCCCAAGGACTTTCCGGACCCGCTCATCACATCCGTCCGCACCGCCGTGAAAAGCCGCGCTGCTCTTCTTGCCAATGCACCAGGCGAGACCGCCGTGCTGAACGCCAGCGGAGACGCCTGACGATGGCGGCGCAGCGGCTCAAAAGACGCGCATGGAAAGGAGCGTTTCTGCGCTCGCTGGGCCACGGTTCATGGGCTGCAGAGCAGACGCCTTCAGGGATAAATTTCCTGGGTGGTCACCATCAGGCACCCTATTCCGCGTGGGCGGGTCCGGCCCGCCTCACCAGCACGCTGGGTTTCGCGACGATTGCCGTTCCTCTCGCCGATGGCCGTGTGGCCAGCCTCGCAGGCGTCGCCACGCATGATGCGGCGAGCTTCATCTCCTCCGCCAACGCGGCCTTTCGCGCGCACATCCTCAGGCAATTCGATGCGGCAAAAGACGAACTGTCAGCGCTCTCCGAAGCCATAGCCCGCCTCGACCAGCCGCGCCGCTACCCTGCCGCCTGCCTTCTCGCGCCCTTCCTCGCGCGCGCGACCGCCGTCATCGGCTCCTTGCCCGTCACCATGCCGGAGGGCGTCCTGTCAGAGGAGCAGCAAAGGCTCATCGACACGGTCCGCGCCTTCCAGACAGCGCCTGAGGACGCGCGCCGCACCGCCATCCAGCGCTTCATCGAGTATGACCTTGCCGACATGAAGGGGTTCTTCGACACGATCGAGAAGAACCCGCTGACGCCCGAACAGCGCCTCGCGGTGGTGACGGATGAGGACGCCACGCTGGTCCTCGCCGGGGCCGGCTCGGGCAAGACGAGTGTCATCGTCGCAAAGGCCGCCTACCTGATCGAACGCGGCATCCGCCCGCCAGGAGACATCCTGCTCCTCGCCTTCGGTAAGGATGCCGCCTCCGAGATGGCGGCGCGCATCAAAGAGCGGGCCGGCGTCGAGGTCGACGCCATGACGTTTCATGCGCTCGGCAACAGGATCATCCGCGCGGTTGAGAGCACAGGGCCGGCGCTGGCCGATCATGCCAGCGATGATGCGAAATTCCGCTCGCTGCTGCGCGACATTCTGCTCAACGAGGTCGCTTCCACAGCCGGGCTCGGCAAGCTGCTGATGGATTGGTTTTCGGAATTCTATTGGCCCTACAAGAGCGAATGGGATTTCAAGACCCAGGACAGCTATTACCAGTGGGTCGAGGCCCATGAGCTGCGCACCCTGAATGGCGACCGCGTCAGGAGCTTTGAAGAATGGGAGATCGCCAACTGGCTCTATCGCAACGGCATCGCGCACGAATACGAGCCCGTCTATGAAGGCCCGCTCCCGGAGGATGCCCGCGGTGCTTACAGACCCGATTTCCGGCTGACGGGGAGTGGCATCTACATCGAGCATTTCGGCGTCCGCAAAGAGCGCGGCGCCAATGGCTCAACGCGCCTCACGACCGCGCCTTACATCGACCGCGACCGCTACCTTGCCGACATGGAATGGAAGCGCCAGCTGCATGCCGCGAACGGCACGACCCTCATCGAGACGTTCAGCTACGAGAAAGTCGAAGGCAGGCTGCTCGACAATCTCAAGGATAAGCTCGCCCCCCACGTCACGCTCAAACCCGTTGCACCCGATCAGCTCTTCACCACCCTCGCGGCCATGGGACAGGTCGATGCCTTTACCCAGACGCTCGGCACGTTCTTAAGGCACTTCAAGAGCGGAGGATCGACCATCGCCCGCTGCGAGGCGCGGGCTGCCTCATCGGCTGATGTGCCGCGCAGCCGCTCATTTCTGAAGATCTTCGACGCTCTGATCGACGCCTACGAAGCGCGCCTTGGCGACATGATCGACTTCGAGGACATGATCGTCCGCGCCACCGCCCATGTTGAGAGTGGCCGCTACAAAAGCCCTTACCGCCATATCCTGGTCGATGAATTCCAAGACATTTCTGAAGGGCGCGCGCGCCTGCTCCGTGCCCTGAAAGCGCAGCATCAGGATGCGCGCCTGTTCGCGGTCGGCGATGACTGGCAGTCCATCTACCGTTTCACGGGTGCGGACATCCATTTGATGCGCAATTTCGGTTCGGCCTTCGGCGGCCGGTTCGCCGACAACAATGCCGTCCACAGCATGGTCGATCTGGGGCGCACCTTCCGCAGCGTCGACAAGATCGCCCACCCGGCGCGCCGCTTCGTGCTTCGCAACCCCGCGCAAATAACAAAGACCGTCGTGCCTGCGGCGACGACGGCATCCCCGGCCATCATGGTCGCCTATTACAAATGGGGCCAGGAAGGTGATGCTCTGAGAGCGGCCCTCGACCGCCTGTCGTCCAGCGCCGCTCCCGGCACAAGCGTTCTCCTGCTGGGACGCTACCACCACGCCCGCCCGCAGGCGTTCCCAACGCTCGCCGAGCAGTTCCCCAACCTATCAATCCGCTTCATGACGGTGCACGCATCCAAGGGGCTGGAGGCCGATCACGTCATCATCCTGCGGGCTGTCTCCGACACGATGGGATTCCCGTCAGAGATTGTCGATGACCCGCTGCTTGATCTCGTGTTGCCGGAACCCGAGAACTTCGAGCACGCCGAAGAGCGGCGCCTGTTCTACGTCGCGCTGACCCGCGCCCGGCAATCCGTCACCATTCTCGCAGACCGGGAAAAGCCCTCATCCTTCGCGCGGGAACTGATCGAAACCCCTGACTACCAGGCCATCGAAATCGGCGCGCCCGGCATTGCCGAGCGGCGGTGCCCGGCCTGCGGGGGTCGTATGCTCGCGCAAAGCGCTCAGAGCGGCGGCACGTATTTCGCCTGCGAGCATCGCCAGCTCTGCGGCCAGAGGCTCAAAGCGTGCAGCGTCTGCGGCAGCGGCTTGCCGACGAAGCGCCCGGCTGATCCAGACCGTTACCTTTGCAGCTGCGGCGCCGCATTCCCGGCCTGTCCGTCATGCACCGACGGATGGCTTGTCCAGCGCCGCGGACGAAACGGTACGTTCCTCGGCTGCGTGAACTACCCCGCCTGCAAGGGCACGCAGAACCTGCCCGACCGAAACACCCTCCGTCACCGCTTCACGCAGCGGCAATCCTGACCGGCGCCAGCACTCAAAGCCGCGCATCACTGCTTTAACAGGGGCGCTGATCCCGAATTAGGCTCGAAGTGGCTGTACGCGCCTCAATGGCGTGAGCCATCACTGTCCGGCTCATCAGGTGGCAGGGGCGCTGCCAGATGCGCCTCCGCCACATGATTGTAGGCACTGCGAAGCAATGCCTGCGCCTCTCGGACCTTGCCGTACCAGAAGGAATCCAGCAGCACCGCGCTGTGCGAGAGTAACTCCCGTTCCATCAGGTCGACGACGACCTGCGTCACATGCATTGCTTCGTGGCACCCGAACGACCCGGGCCCATACCGCACGGCCAGACTGCGGTGATCAGGCCCCGCAAACTCGGCCGCCTGCCGTTCCGTCAGCGCCTGCCGCCGTTCTTTTTCATACGCATCCGCCACCAGCGCCCTCCGCTTTGAAAATCCTCAAATCTGTGCACTGCCAGTACACAATATCCCGCCCTATCAAAGACTCTAGCGCTCCCGCTCGAAATCATCATCCCGTCCACGCCGCCGCGTGCGCGCCCGCTCGCTCCGGCGCTCCGCCCGCGATATCCGCGGCGCGGGCGCCCCGTCATCCCCGCCGCCTCCCTCGCCATTTCCATCATCAGCCGCCCGCGCGAAATCCCCGGCGAGGTCGACCTTCTTGCTCCAGGGATGCTGCCGCTCCTGCGCTTCCCGGTGCGCGTCCGTCAGGTCGATCTCCGGGGCCTGAACCTGCTCCTCCTGCGCGATCTGCGCGCGCATGACGCGCTCTTCAGCACGCTCTTGCTGCTGGACGACCTGCTCCGGATTGACCCGCTCGTCGCGCCCCGACCGGTCGCGATACCTGTCCTTGGCGCGGCGCACCGACGCCCCGCGCCCTCGCGGCTTCAGCCCGAGAGCGAGCGCCGGCATATGGTCATGCCCGGCGCGGCTCACGATGCGCTGCTCACGCAAACGGGTTTCCTCCAGCGCCTTCCGCTCCCGCGTCTCGACAGCGGCAAGCGCCTTGACCTGCCGGTTCATATCGAGCGCCTGCAGCGTGTGACGATGCTGCAGGGTCGCCATCTCCGCCTTCTGCCCGGCCGCGAGCCCCTGCTTGCTCTCACGGAATGCGAGGTAGCGCTTCGCGTCCTTGTACCGCTGCACCCGGTGAATGATCGCCGACACGCCGGTCACGCGCCCAAGGAACGCCGCGAGCCCTGTCGGCCGCGCCTCCTCACGCTGCTGCCGGACCCGCGCCACCTCCGCCAGATACAAGGCCCGCAGCCCCTGCCGCGCCGCCCGCTGCTCCCGCGCCAGCGACTCACGCTCCTGCTCCTGACGCGCCAGCATCGCCGCGCGCTCGGCCTCGACCTTCTCCCGCCGCGCCGCCCGCTGCTCCCGCGCCAGCGACTCACGCTCCTGCTCCTGACGCGCCAGCATCGCCGCGCGCTCGGCCTCGACCTTCTCCCGCCGCGCCGCCTGCGCCCGCGCGAGCGCCTCATCCTGCTTGCGATCGTCCTTCGCCTTGTCGAACTGCTCGCGCGCTTTTCGATGCTGCGCGACGAGCGCCTTCGCCTCATCGACCGTGGGCAGAGACTCCGGCGGGAAATCCTTGGCGAGGAATTCGCGGATATCCTTAGTGCGCACGCTGCGATCGTCGATCAGCTTGGGGAGGGCATTCATCCCGCCATAGATGTCGACCAGCACGTAAGGCCGGTTGCCCGTCGCCAGCACATAGCCGAGGTCTTCGAGCGCCCGGACGAAGGCCTTCGGGCTATCGCTCTGCCGCCAGGCCTGCGTGACGAGAATCTGGCGCTCTTCCTTGCTGATGCCGGTCGCGCGCTCCTGCGCCCGCTCATAGAGCGAGGTCTGCGGCCGCCGCTCGTCAAAGCGCGATGGCCCGTAGCCATCCGGCAGCGACAGCCCGTGCTCGCGCGCGAACTGCCGCGTCACCATCATCAGCTTCTCGCGGTCGAAGGCGAGATGGACGGCTTTTTCGGTCTGGTAGTCGATGCGCGACCAGACGACATGGCAATGCTCCCGGCCGTCCTTGATGTGGTAGACGATGGCCCGCGGCTGGCCTTCAAGGCCGAGCGCCTTCTCCACCCGGTCGACATAATCCATGTACTGTGCCCGCGACAGCTGACCCTGCCCGAGGTCGGGATTGACCGAGAGGCTGTAGAGATAGTTGCGGCACTTGGTGAGACCGGTGGCGATGGCTTCCCACTCGGCGAAGGCCCCGTGCAAATCCGGCGCGACCGCGCCCGAGACCTCGGCCACCTCGACATACTCGTTGTCGAACGCGTTCAGCAGATGGGTGGCGAGGTCCTTGCCGCCGCCGCGCTGGCTCGCCTTGGGTATCATGGCGACCGCCCCAGCGCCTTCAGGCAGGCGGCACGGATTTCACGAAGATCGCGCACGGCGTCTGCCAGCAGCGCCGGATCGGCATCGCCGACGAGACCTTTCAGACGCTCGTTCAGCAGCGCGGTCTCGGCCAGCAGGCGGGCCACATCTGCGCGCGACGCGGATGCCCGCCGGGCAGGCTTCGGCGCATCATCGCCGAACACGGCAGCGGTGATGAAGGCATTGACGGAGAGCCCCGAGTCCTCGACCCGCGCCCGGAACTGCTCCCGCAGTTCATACGGGGGCCGGTAAGAGATCGGGGCTTCGCGCTTCTTCTCCGTCATGCCTCATCGATAGCGCCGTCATGCCGCCCCGATCCGCGCGCTTTCCACGCGCGCGCATAGCCGTGATCGGGACGCTGCCGCTGCCATCGCCCGCGCGCCGTTTGCGAGGGTTCCGGGGAGCGCCATTCCCCGGTCGATGGGTTTGCAAAGGGAGAGCCGAAGTCTCCCTTTTGCTCGAAGCCGGTGCCGACACACCGGTCGTGGTCCAGGGCGCGACAGCCCTGGCCGCAAAGCCCGCCATAGCAATTTTGCGACGGCGGGTGGGATGCAAGGGGGCGCGGCCAGCCCCTTTGCGCGATGGGTCCAGGGAGAGCGCAGTCTCCCTCGGTCGGGATGCAACGCCGAAACCGTTGCCTTCAGCCGCGCGGGCTCGATGCCCGCACGCGGCTGACCGCATCCCTTGCCGCATAGGCCGTCACAAGGACGGACTCATCGGCTTTAGGGATGCCCTGAGGGGGTCCGCGGGGAACCGGAGAGTTCCCCCGGCAAGGTGAGCGCGGTAGTACCGCGCACACCTTGTACTCTTCCCTACTGCGCCCTTGCCCCTCTCTATAATTATGCCATGAGCCGGGGGCTAATTTGAAATGTACATCGCAGCATAATGACAGAATGATTGCTCGTACATCGCATTATCAACTGCAGCAGAGACGAGGAAAGCACGAGGAAGCGGGGCTCAAACAGGAGCGACATTCAGGGCCTCACACAGCCTGGTCCTGATTGAAATTGGAGTGTGCATTCCAGTGGTGGGACCGGCGGACAAGGATTGTCCTCCATGAACGCTCCCATCAACACTCCTGTCGATCCCGCTGCTCTCACAATCAAACCGACCAAGGAAACTTATGAGCGCCTGCAGCAGGCACATGAGTATTTTAACAAGGCGCTGTTCGGCGGCACGCTGCCGAACGCGCTGATCACCTTCCAGCGCCGCAAAGGGACCTTCGGCTATTTCGCCGGAGGACGCTTTCAAAACGATGCCGGCCACGAGGCCGACGAGATCGCCCTCAATCCCATGCACTTCGCGAGCCGCAGCCAGAAGGACATCCTCGGGACGCTCGTCCACGAGATGGCCCATCAATGGCAACGCCATGAGGGCCAGCCGGGACGTGGCCGCTACCACAACCGGCAATGGGCTGAGAAGATGAAGGAGATCGGGCTCCAGCCGTCCGACACGGGAGTGGAGGGCGGGAAGGAGACCGGCGAAACGCTCGGGCACTACATCATCACCGGCGGCCCGTTCGACGTGGCTGCCGGAAAGCTCCTCGGCAAAGGGTTTGCGCTGACATGGAAGGATGCGCCGCAGCCTTCCCCCTCCGCCACAGGCGAGAGCGCAGCTGAGCCTGTGGCCCCCAAGAGCGGCAAGCGCGTGCGCTATTGCTGCCCGCAATGCGACCTCAAGGCCTGGGCGAAGCACGATGTCCGGCTGCTTTGCGGCACGGACAATGTGCTGATGCTCCCTACGGACTGATTATTCCCAATCGCAAAAACGGCGCGGGTGCTCGTCACCCGCGCCGTTTTGCTGCGTCCCTTCCCTTTATCCCGAACCTTCAGCGCCCCGCGCGGCGGCGTTGAAGGTGATGAGCGCCGGGGCCGCAGCGCGGCCCCAGGCGATGCTTAGTTTGTGAAGGGAGCGCGTCACGACGCGCTCCCCGTTTCGTGGTGGTAGTGGCCGCGGGCCAGGTAGTTGCAGCGGGCGTAGTCCAGCCCGGCGGCGTCACAGAGGTGGCGGATATCAACCAGCAGGTCGATGACTTCGTCCTCTGCATAAACGGGCGAGGTTCCTCTGGTCCAAGCCGCGCGGGCGAGTGCGGCGCGGGCGGCTTCGATACGGCGCATGGGTGTCATGGCGTGTCTCCTTTCAGATGGGAGGGGGCGCTTACGCGCCCACCTCCTCTTCGGTGGTTTCGGGAGTGGCCTCGTCGACCTTCGGTACGCGGAGGACGATGCGGCCGCCGGTGACCGGGACCAGGTCGAGCTGGAGGGTCAGGCCTTCGCCCTTCTGGTGCCGCCAGGCGGCGCCGATGCGGGTCCAGTACTTCTTGGTGCCCTTCTCATCGACGTGCCAGGCGATATAGGCCGGGGGCGCGAATTCACGGGCGGGCTTGCGGGTCTGGTTGGTGTTGCGTGTCATGATGTAGCTCCTTTCGCTATGGGTTTTTCTCGACACGCCTCATTCAGGAGCGGGCGGAAAAGCGGGCGGTTCATGGCTGGTGCGGGGGTGGGGAATCACCCGGCTTGCAGGGAGCGTAGCGAGCGAAAGTTGGGGATACCCCCGCGCCACCCCGCAGGGGCTTGGCCTTGAACCGGCGGCGCGCCCGATCAGGACTGTGGCGGTTATTGTCGAGGGAAATCCCTTCTCAGCGAATGAGCGAGATGTCAGGCGCAACAGTGATCCGGCAAAGCACGCCCGTGCAGAGAGCAGCCCCTCCGCCGACAACGCAATCCGGCGATTGATGCAGCAGAACCTCTGGAGCCTTTACGGCGTACCCATCGGCATAGGGGCAAAGGACAACCTTCCCCGTCTGATTCCCACCGGCGGCGCCAACACTCTGCGTGCCGTGAGATGCCCCCGCTCCCCCGACGGGAGGAAGGCTGCAAAGTCCATCAACGAAAATGACAGAGTCGCCATGGCCAGACACGTCGGCGGCCAGACAGCGATACGTCGCGCCCCGGCTTGAGCCTGGTCCGAACCTCTCGCATCGAGATGGGAACTATCACCGCGCAGCTGACTGTTGTCGCAGCGAGCGCCGCAGGAGACGGAATGCCTTACCACCACGAGGTGTAGAAGACGGTCATGCCCTCAGCGAGGGCCGTCCGCGCCTTCTCTACAAAGGTGAGGTCGTCTCCGCGCTCGGTGCCATCGGAAGCTCCGAAGAAGAAGCCGGAAGTGGGCGGCAGGTTGCCGCTGCGGATATCGGCTTCCAGCCGGTCAAGGTCTTCAGCCGTGAGCTGCAGGTTGACGCAGTTAAAGACGTCATCTCTACCGCCCTTCTCGCGGTAGAGGGCTTCCATCCAGCCATGCAGGTTCGGATGCTTGCGCCAGTAGTGCAGCTCGTTGTGCGCATCGGCGTCGAAATCGACCGGCGCAGCCGGGGTTTCGGGGATGGCGTAGGCGTACATATCCAGGCCCATGAGGGTTTCCTTTCGTTCGTTGTTGCGTGTCCCGAGGGACGCGAACGAAAGGCCGGTCGGCATCAGCCGCCGCCGTCATGACCAACACGGTCCCGCCGCATCAATCGAAGATGCGCGGGAGTGGTGCGGGCCGGTCATTGACGGCAAGGCGCCGTCCGGCAGCTTCGCGGCAGGCTCTGAGGGTGAGCGACAACGTAATAAAGGGCGCTCTTCAGGGCAGGATTGATCTCCGATACACGCGAGGAAACAGCGTGGAGGAGAACCAGATCATCGCGCCAAACTGGCTGCCATCAACTCAAGGCAGCAGGAGCAGCCCATGAACGCCTTTGCGAATGACTTCGTGAGTGACGTAGCGCGGGGCGTGACGACCCGTTATCTCGATAAGCAAAGCGTTCCGCAGGCGCGCTGGGAGCCGATCGAAAGCATCGTCGGCAGCCGCGATCTCGCGTACGACCCGAGAAACCCAGGCGGGAAGATATTGGTCGGGGCACTCGGTGAGCGCCTCATTGGCGTTGACGACAATCGCCACGTGATGACCGTGGCCGGCTCCCGCTCCGGGAAGTCCGTGACACTCGTCGGCAATCTCCTCTTCTATCGCGGCAGTGTGCTCGCGCTTGACCCCAAAGGGGAGCTCGCGGCCATCACCGCCGAGCGCCGCGCGGCACTAGGCCAGAAGGTGTGCATCCTTGACCCCTTCAACATCGCCCCGGAACGGCTTGCCCCATATCGCAAGAGCTTCAATCCCCTGTCGCTACTTTCGCCTGACAGCGACACCATCATCGAGGATGCGGGGTTGATTTCCGACGCGCTGGTCATCGCCGGGGGCAAAGACCCACATTGGGATGACAGCGCGCAGAACTGGATCGAGGGTCTGCTGCTGCACATTGCGACGGACCCCGCATTCGAGGGGCGGCGCAATCTCGTAACACTGCGCGAGTTGCTGCGGACGGTATTTGTTACCGCTGGCGACGGCGAGGACGACCCGTTCGCGCTCGAAGTGGCGATGCTGAAAAATGCGGCGCGCTTGCAGCGCCGCGATGGTCTCGCCGATGTCGGCGGAGTCATTGAGGGGGCAGCGCGGGACTTCTACGAGCGCCCCCCCAACGAACGGGCAGGCGTGCTGTCGACAACCCGCCGCCATACCAAGTTACTCGACTTCCGGGCCATGGCGCGAGTTCTTGACGGGCACGACTTCGACCTGTCGGAGCTTAAAACCGCTCCTGCAGGGATGACGGTTTACCTGTGTTTGCCCGCGAACCGCATGGCGCGCTGCAGCCGGTGGCTGCGCGTGTTCATCAACCTGCTTCTCGACGCGATGGAGCGTGAGAAGACGAAGCCTGCAGTCCCCGTCCTCGCCTGCCTCGATGAGTTCCCGGTGCTGGGACACATGAAGCAGCTCGAAGACGCCGCCGGGCAGATAGCCTCCTTCGGTGTGAAGCTCTGGGTCGTACTGCAAGACTGGGGACAGGGCAGATCGCTCTACAAGGATCGCTGGGAGACGTTCGCCGGCAACGCCGGGATACTGCAGTTCTTCGGGAACAACGATTTGATGACGACGGAGTACGTCTCAAAGCGCCTGGGGAAAACGGTGGTGAAGGTGACACGCGAGGGCGAAGCGGCGACCGACCAGAGGGCCTCCGGCCTCACCGGTCGCTCGGACTCGCTGGAGCAGTACGACCTGCTCACACCCAACGAAGTGAGCCGTCAGTTCGCCCGCAGTGATCGTCTGAAACGCCAGCTCGTGCTGTGGGCAGGCTACTACCCGCTGATGCTTCAGCGGGTGGAGTATTTCGACGAGAGCAGCCCCGTTCATTCAGCTTTCGCCGGGAAATATGCCTCACCCTGAATCCGTCACCTCGCCGGGGCGGCGGCGCTGCGTTGTCGTCGCAACCCCTGCACCGTGCTGCAGGTCGGCGAGGTAGCGGCCAACGGCCGGGTTACGGCCTACGGTGACGGCGACTATTGACGCCGTCCGCCCTTGGGCATCCCTTACCCCGAGGTCACAACGTCCGGTCCCGATCAGAAGGCGAAGGACAGCAACAGCGTTGCGTCCTGCCGCGATGTGCAGGGCCGTGAGACCCGTCCCCGGCTCGGCATAGTTGACGTCGATGGCGGCGTTGCCAAGCGCCTGCTGCACCCTGTCAACATCGCCAATATTCACGGCTTCAAGAAACGCGGCGTGCAGCCGCCGGCGTTCGGCGTCACCTGCTGGACCGGTGGTGCTAGGCATCGGGGTCCCCCTCCTGCCGGTACTCCCAGATGCGTTCTTTGATCTTCCCGAAGGCTATGTCGCGAGTGCTCTCATCCTCCGCAACGAAACTCATTCTGCCCTTCTCGTATCCCGGCGCGGGGGTGCCGAAATCTCGCGACTTCACCAGCAGCATAGCGGCCGGGGCGCTGCCGACCGCAACCTTGCGATCAAGGACGGTGTAGATGCTCGGCTCGCCACGCAGGCTGTCCTGCACGACGAGGCAGGCCTGGCCGTTCCGATGGAAGAGCCAGCCATCGAAACGCTGTTCGCTGCCGCCTGACCGCTTCAGAAGCCGGGCGAGCGCATCGCGCTTGGTCGATTGCGGCGTGATAGGCAGGCTGTAGAGCTTGTCCTCGACGACCGGGGCATGGGTTTCCGCGTCCCTGACAATGACGACCGACAGCTCTGTCCGGCCGGAGGATAGTTTGCGGCTTGCCGCGAAGCGCCCCCGCAGCGGGGCAAAGTCGCGACTCTCATCATGGCTGCCGAAGAAGGCCGTGAGGGCATGCACCAGCGGGTTGCCGACGGCGGCTGGCCGCAGGTCAGCGTCCGTTAGGAAGGACTTGGATTTGAGGTAGGCGCAGATGGCGTCGAGCCGCTCCTTGGTGGGGGTTTGCGATCCCGACGCAAAGCGCCGCAACGCCTCTGCGAGCGGCTTGTATGGATCGCCGAAAGGTTCGTCGTCGTCTTCCTCATCATCGTCGGCATCAAGCGGCTCTAAGGAAGCTTCATGCAATTCGCGCGCGATGGCCGACCATGTTCGCTTACGGCCATTGCTATGAGTCGCCGCATGAAAGTCGATCAGCGCCGCCTGTAGTCTTGCCAGTATATCGTCCGAATACTCCATGAGCCTGTCCGCCCTTGCGAGGAAATCGCGAGGATTAGCCGTCTCTCCCGATGACACATTCTCACGCAGGTAAGCGCCGAACAAGGCGAGCCGCAAGGAGAACGGTCATGAACGATCTGGCGAAGGTTTTCGAAGGAGAACCACGGACGGAGATTACCACCGAAGGTGGACAGACCACTATCAGCGTCGCGGTGCGCCACCTTCGGCCTTGGGACGCACAATCCGCCGATGAAACTTCCATCCTTTTGAGGCTGGGCGCAGCCGCCGTAGCGGGCTGGATCACCTATGAATCCATGGATGTCACCGTTCATGCCGTCGGGCTCTTCGTAGGCGCACTCTGCGGTCAGCCTTTCATGCAGAAGAAGCTACGGCATGTGGGTCAGGTCACGGCGACGGTCAGGTTCACCGAGGACAGCATCTATCTGCAAGGGGTCCGGAAGCCCCCGTTCTGGCAACCAGAAGAAAACTGGCATCGGTTCAACCGCTCCCATGAGCACCGCTTCGTGCTGTACCCGCACGACAAGGCGCGGGCCGAAAAGGATGAAATTGAATACCAGCTCAAGACAAAGCCCGGGAGGCGGGTGACACGGTACTACGGGGAATCCTGGTACGTGGCCCTGGAATACCTCGGGCAGCGCTTCGACGTCGCCGAGGTCTTTGGCAAGCGAAAGGCGGATACAATCCTCGACCGCCTGACCTTCTGCGACAAGTACATGGAAGGCTTGGCAGATGCCCGCAAAGGCCCGTCGCTAAAGCCGCAGGACGAATGGGCCGGACCATCCGGTTCTCTCCCGCAATAGCGTGCGAGAAGGACCGACCGCCATGACCATCCTTTTCGTGTTCGGGACGAATGGCCGCCGCTCACGCGGCGGCTTCCACGGGGCGACTGAAACGCCCGAGATAGTCGGCGGCGCGCTGCGCGTGCGCAGCAGCGGCGAAGACGGCGCGCTTGTCCTCCTTCAGGACGGACAGCCAGTGGCCGATATAGGCGGCGTGATCAGCCCGGTCTTCGAGCCGCAGGCCGAGGTCCGCACACAGGAAGGCTGCACCCAGCTCGGCGACCAGCTCTTCGCGGGCATAGCCGTCGTCTCCAAACTTCTTGCGCCCGAAATCCCGGTCCAGCCGCGTAGCATGACGCGTCCAGTGCGACTTATGCCGATATCGGCATAATGGCCATTATGCCGTAAGCCGGATTATGCCGCATGGCCGATTATCAAGGCGGCGGCGCCTCCATTCGGCCATGCGGCGGTTCGGCATAATCAGAGCGATTCAAGGAACACAAGCAGTTCGTCGTTGGGACG
>Ga0209281_1000703_pt1 | contig 33871 bp, 32 predicted proteins | sample MedtruBG_FD_187514 | JGI IMG/M metagenome (GOLD analysis project Ga0209281, IMG submission 187514) | Root nodule microbial communities of legume samples collected from California, USA - Medicago truncatula BG (SPAdes) (version 2) | ecosystem: Host-associated > Plants > Roots > Nodule | place... | reverse complement strand
TGTAGCTTTTCTGTTTCAAAAGTTGCTTTTCGCATACAAAAACTGCATTTCATTTACAAATATTCATTTGTCAGTTACAAACATTGCATTTAGATTTACAAAATAGCATTTTGTTTTACAATTAAGTTAACAAATAATTAACTAATTTAATTTATATTACTAATTTATTGTGTAACAATGAAAATAATCCTTTAAATAAAGAAATTAGTAATAATTATAATTAAAAATCATATCTCTAAATCAACTAATACTCATTATCGTAAAATACATTTAAATTCTTTATTGTCATAAATATTAATAACATTGAGAATACTATTTTTATAATCATATGATGATTATTTTCATTATTCTATTGTAAACAATACTTATGAATTTACACAATAAGAGCATAATTTTCAATTTTATGTTTTCATATAGTAAATTTTAGAGTATAATTAAATTGAAAAAGGAAACTTAGTATGAAAAATGTAATAATAGGTTTTCTTGAGATATTATAGTTTTTATAATAAATATACAAGTATACGGAGGTCGTAAAATGTTAACATCAGCAAAGGAAATGTTAAACAAAGCTAGAGAGGGAAAATATGCTGTAGGTCAATTCAACATAAACAACTTAGAATGGACTAAAGCTATATTATTAACTGCACAAGAAAATAATTCACCAGTAATATTAGGTGTATCTGCAGGTGCTGGAAAATACATGACTGGATTTAAGACTGTATCAGCTATGGTTAATGCTATGATGGGAGAATTAAATATCACTGTACCAGTTGCATTACACTTAGATCATGGTACTTATGATGAATGTTATAAATGTATTGAAGCTGGATTCTCATCAATCATGTTTGATGGCTCTCACTATCCAATAGCTGAAAATATTGAAAAGACTAGAGAATTAGTTGCTGTAGCTAATGAAAAAGGACTTTCTTTAGAAGCAGAAGTTGGTTCAATCGGTGGAGAAGAAGATGGAATCATTGGTAAAGGTGAAGTTGCTGATCCAAATGAATGTAAGCAAATCGCTGAATTAGGAGTTACTATGTTAGCTGCTGGTATCGGAAATATTCACGGTAAATATCCTGCAAACTGGGCTGGATTAGATTTTGATGCATTAGCTAAAATCGAAGAAGCTGTTGGAACTTCTATGCCATTAGTATTACATGGTGGTACTGGAATTCCTGAAGATATGATCAAGAAAGCGATATCTCTTGGAGTAGCTAAAATCAACGTTAACACTGAATGTCAATTATCATTCCAAGAAGCTACAAGAAAATATATTGAAGCTGGAAAAGACTTAGAAGGAAAAGGATTTGACCCAAGAAAGTTATTAAATCCTGGATTCGAAGCTATTAAAGCTACAGTTAAAGAAAAAATGGAATTATTTGGTTCAGTAAACCAAGCATAATTTCAATATATATAAAAGGAGCATCTACTTTAGCTGCTCCTTTTAAATTGTTATTTTGATTAAACTCTTTTCAGAATCTGCCATACAACTTTCATAGTATCCATCACAAATTGTCCTAGTCTCTTTATTTTTCTCGCATCTAGTTTGTCTGATTTTTTCAGTTAAATCATATAGTTTTTCTTGCCCTCTAATAGATCTTACTATCCTCGAATACCCTGCAGGTGTATTCTTATTATTTTCAGGATTGTCATACTTTTTATTTATTAACTTTAGGCTAACTTCGTCTTTAAAGTTAATTATACATGAAGATAAAAATCTATTATTATGAACTGCCATATCCCCTATTTCTATATCTAAAATATTATCATCACAATTTTCAAATGATTTTACATTATTAATTACTGTACTTATATCAAATTTTAAATTGCCTTCTAAACTAATGCTATTATTTAGTTTTTCGAAAATCCAATGATTATTTTTATTCTCAACAAGCTTACCTAAAATATCTAACTTATCTTTACCTGTCAAATTATATTTACTTAGAATTTTAATAATATCATCAATTCTATCATTTACTTCTATAAAATCTAAACCTTTTTTTATTCCAGCTAATTGAGAAATATATTTTGTATCATTTATGATTTCGCTAGTTGAACGTTCACAATTACTTTCTTTTCTCTTCCTCAATCCATCATTTAATAAATTCAATATATATATAAACATTTTATCATCTCCTTGATTAGAATATATACGCAAATTTATACGTTTACATCTTTGGCATAATTATAGTCTATTTTTCGCTTTATTTCTACATTAATAAATTATTTTCTTATTATTTTTAAAAAAATGAATATTTCTTTTTATTTAGTCTATTACTTTGCTACTATGTAGTTAACATAATTAAGTATCTTAATTAATTTAATAATATAATTCATTACTAGACTTCTTTTCTTAAAATTTTTTATTTTTATTAGCAATTTTTCAATAAATTATTTTTTACAATTTCTAATTTGAGTATTATATTTGCTTTTGTATATATAATAATATATAAATACTATAATTTATACTATGGAGGTATCTTATGAATAATAAATATAGTGATTTATTTGATGAACTGGTTAAATCGTACTATAATGGCAACTTTGATGAAACTCTCAAACGCATTATGGTATGTCATAAAAAATCTCCTCAAGAAACTTTTAATATTATTACCTCTCTATGCGGCGTTGATTTAGAATTTGATAATAATTATGTATATAATTTAAAAAAAGCGATAACCGATTACACTGTTGAAACAAGATTGCTAGATAAAATTAAAGGATGTCCTGAATCTTGTCCTAAAGACGAAAATGGAAAATACAGTTGCCAGGCGGCATGTCCTTTTGATGCTATAATATACGACAAAAAATCAAAAAATACCTACATAGAAAGTGATCGCTGTTTAAGATGTGGAAAATGTGTAGACTCTTGTAAAGAAGGATTGATTTTAGATAAGGTTTATTTCCTACCCGTTTTAGATTTAATAAAAAATAATGAACATGTTTTCGCAGCTGTAGCTCCAGCAATAACTGGACAATTTGGCGATGAGGTGACAATGGATCAATTAAGATCTGCTCTTATTAAAATTGGTTTTACTGACATGGTTGAAGTTGCCTTCGCAGCTGATGCTTTAACAATTAAAGAAGCAGTAGAATTTGATACACACGTTAGTGGACCAGACGATTTTTTTATCACCTCCTGCTGCTGCCCAATCTGGATAGGAATGTTAAAAAAGGTATATAAAGAACTCGTTCCAGAGTTATCTCCTTCTGTGTCGCCTATGGTTGCTGCTGCGAGAATGATTAAAAGATTAAATGAAAACGCTAAAGTTGTTTTTATAGGTCCATGTATTGCTAAAAAAGCAGAAGCTAAAGAAAAAGAGTTAAATGACGCTGTAGATTTTGTATTAACTTTCCAAGAACTTGATGAGGTATTTAGATCTTTAGATATTGAACCAAGTAAATTTGAAGGTGTCCCTTCAATTGAATATGCTTCAAGAGGCGGAAGATTGTATGCTCGAAGTGGTGGCGTTTCAACTGCTGTTGCTGATACTATCGAGGAACTTTACCCTGAAAAATTCCAACACTTTAAAGCCACCTATGCCTCAGGCGTTAAAGAATGTAAGGAACTATTAGATAATGCATTAAAAAGAAATATCGATGCGAATTTCTTAGAAGGTATGGGCTGTGTTGGCGGATGTGTTGGTGGTCCAAAAGCAATCATTCCACCAGAACAAGGAAGAGAAGCTGCTAATGACTTTGCTTATAACTCGGCAATAAAAGTACCTATTCATAGCAGAGTACTTGACCAAGTGCTTGAAAAACTTGAAATTCACTCTGTCGATGATTTTAAAAATCATGAGAAAGTTAATATTTTCGAACGTGAATTTTAATTTTATATGTAATTTTATTTCAAAAATGCGTTGAAAATATAAAAAGAGGTTGATCCATTTTTTATCTTATTCGATATTTTAAAATAAAAATGAATTCAACCTCTTAATAATTATCTATAAAAATTTTTATAGATAGACATCGTATTATTTTACAGTTTCTAATGCTTTCTTAACTTTAGGGACTACATAATGACTTCCCCCTTTATCTTTAACATCTTCAACCATCATTACAACTAATAAATTATTAGGGGATTTATTTGTTGTCATACCTACAAACCAACCAAGTTCAGTTCCGTTTTTATCAGTTTGTGAAGCCTTTATTTCAGCAGTACCGGTTTTACCAGCTATAGTTAAACCAGGTGTATATGCTTGATGTCCTGTACCACTCGGGTTTTCTACAACTTGAACTAAATCTTGCAATACAGTATTTGCAGAATCTTTAGATACTGCATTTTCTTTCCATACTTTGCTCTCCGGATTATCCTTATGAACAAGATATGGATTCAGAATGTTACCGTTATTTTGAAACAATGTATATATTGATGCTAAGTGTACAGGATTTATTAAAACTTCAGCCTGTCCGTATCCGCTATCTGCAAGCTGTATTTCTGTCTTAAAACTCCCATCACTTGAGAATTGTGAATTATATAAAGGATATTCAAATGGTATTTTATCAGAAAATCCAAAATTATTTAATCTCTCTTTAAATGTATCTTTCCCTATATCTAATGCTGCTTGTGCAAAATATATATTATCTGAATAAACAAGTGCATTCAAAAGATTTGAAGGGCCTCCGTAATTACTTACTCTTGTAACAGAATAATTTCCCCAGCTGCTATTCTTTTTCCATGAAAGACCTGTAATATTTTTATTAGCATTTGGATCAATTTTCTTGGTATCAACTCCTATAACAGCAGTAATTGGTTTAAATGATGAACCTGGTACCGAAATTGCCTGAAATCTATTGTATAAAGGCTTATTAGGATCATTGTTCAAGCTATTCCATTTATCGTTAGATATACCCAAAATAAAATCATTAGGATTATATGATGGAGTGCTTACCAATGCCAATACTTCTCCTGTGCTTGGGTTCATAGCAACTGATGCTCCTTTTTCCTTGGAAAGTTCATTATATAATATACTTTGCATATTACTATCAATTGTTAATTTCAAATCGGAACCCTCCTTAACTTCCTTAGTTAATAGGGACTTCTTTTTTTCTCCTTCTTTATTTTGAATGTATATTTCTATCCCATCAATTCCTCTAAGTGTATCTTCAAATGTTTTTTCGAGGCCAGACTTTCCAAGCATAGAATTTTCATTATATTCTTCATCTTTATGCTTTTCCAAATCATCAGCATTTATTTGTTGAATGTACCCTGTCAAATGTGCGGCTTGTTCACCAAATGGGTATATTCTTGCATCCTTATCATTAATTTTAACACCGGAAATCTTAAGTAAACTTGGAATTCTTGCATCATCGGCAGATATAGTCTTTATAGGAACAAACATATCTGGCTTCACATAAGAAGCATTCAATTGTGTGTTTATATAATCTACTGATGTTTCTAATAACTTAGCAATATCATTTATTAACTTATCCTTATCAGGCCCTAAATTTCCTGGAACAATCCCAACATTAGATGCAACAGAATCAGTTGCAAGCTTTACCCCATTTCGGTCTAAAATATCCCCTCTTTTTGCTTTTATTGTTTTCACTCTAATCTTATCATTATCAGTTAGATCCGGGAAAATCGCTTTTGAATCCCAATTTATAAAATAATCCTTGCCAAGATCCTTTGCCATAGTTATGCTATTCGTAAACTGAAATTCACCACATATTGTATCCATACTTGTATCATAAGTTACGGTAGCCTGGCTTCCATTCTTCTCAATATTTTTAATTGTTACTTTTATATTACTCGCTTTAATCCCTTCATAAATGTTTTTATTTCTTGCAACAAAGTCGTCCTTTGATAACTTTTGTTTGGTTTCAGCATCTGTTAATTCATACATTTTTTCATAATCTTTAGCATTAATTAGATTAACATATTGAATTAGTTTATTTTCGGGTTTATGTTTGTTATTATATACGAAAAATGCTATTACGCTTAAAATAAACGGAATAACTACTATCCCAACCCCAATAAATATATATGTGTTTTTCTTTTTCTCCATAACTATCCCTCTTTACTTTAATCTGTGAATAAATTATATCACAAGCACTTCTATAATGATACACTCCCCCCATATCCTGTAAACTTAAAAAGAGATTGCTTTAAAATAAAACAATCTCTCTAACTCTTAAATAACTTATAAACTCAACTTATGCTATATAATATATTTACTTGAGAAAATACCTACTATTTTCTTATTACTTCTACCTTATATCCATCAGGGTCAGTTACAAAGTAATACCCTGGTTTTTCTCCTGGCAAGCCCTTTAGTGGAGTAACTTCATATCCCATTTCAATATGTTTTTCTCTCATTTCTTCTAAGTTTTCAATGCCTATTGCAGTATGGCTAAATCCATTTCCAATCTCATACTTCTCTACTCCATAATTGTAAGTCAGCTCAATTTCGTATCCACAAATTTCACTTGATAAATAGACAAGCGTGAATTTATGTTCTGGAAAATCTTTTCTTCTAGTTTCTATAAGTCCCAAACCATCTCTATAGAACTTTAAAGATTCCTCTAAATTTTTAACTCTTATACATGTATGCAACATTTTTACTGCCATCCCAGTACCTCCTTAGTTATTATTAATTCTAAAATTCCTAATTAGTTCAAACCTAATCATTAAATTAAGCGTAATAAATAATAAACAAATTTATTATTTTATTATACAATATTTTCTTATTATAATATATCACATAAATTAAATTCTAAAAATAGTTTAAATGAAAATTATAATTTAATCCTTATCTATTGCAATAACTAGTAAAATATAGCATAATCTAAATTTATCAATTATAATATTATATGGCGCTCAAATTATTAATTATGCGCATATTAATATTTAATTTCAACTTTCTACAATTCATATTAAGTTGTAGAATTCAAAACACAATAAATTAAGGAGGATAATTATTTTATGAAACCATTAAAGTATATGCTTATTTTTATTCCAATAAGTATTATTGCTGAATTCATGCATGTGTCTCCATCAATTATGTTTATACTTGCAGCATTGTCGATAGTCCCTTTAGCAGGGCTCATGGGTGAGGCAACAGAAGAAATTTCATTTTATTCTGGGCCTAAAATAGGAGGCTTTCTAAATGGTACTTTTGGAAATGCTACAGAACTAATAATATCTTTTTTTGCTCTTAAAGAAGGTCTATTTGAAGTAGTTAAATCTTCCATAGCTGGTTCAGTAATAGGAAATATTCTTTTAGTTCTTGGAGCAAGTATGCTTGCAGGTGGAATTAAACATAAAACTCAAACTTTTAATAAAAAAGTTGTGGAAGTTTCTTCAAGCATGCTTTTATTTGCTGTTGTTGGCTTATGTGTGCCTGCATTATTTACACATACTGTTGATTCTTCACTTTTAAACACAAAATATGAAGGGTTAAGCATTATTGTTGCCATTATAATGTTTGCAATATACATATTAAGTTTAATCTTTTCTTTCTTCACTCATAAAGATATCTATTCAGTAGATCATGAAGATGAAGGTGCTACAGCAAAATGGACCTTAAGAAAAGCAATATTAGTATTAGTTACAGCAACAGTATTAATAGCAATAGAAAGTGAGTTTTTGGTAAGCGGCATAGAATCTATTACTCAAAGCTTAGGACTTAGTGAGTTTTTTGTTGGTATAATCTTGATTCCTATTATAGGAAATGCTGCTGAACACAGTACATCAATTGTAATGGCAATGAAAAATAAAATGGATGTTGCAATCGAGATAGCTATAGGATCAAGCTTGCAAATTATACTATTCGTTGCACCAGTTTTAGTATTTTTAAGCTTATTATTTACTCCAATGAGCATTATATTTAACGAATTTGAATTAATTGCATTAATAGTTGCAGTGTTAATAGCTAACAGAGTATCCAATGATGGAGAATCTAATTGGTTAGAAGGAGTTCAGCTCCTTGCTGTATATTTAATAATTGCAGCATCATTTTTTATATTATAAAGTGAAAAAGTACCTAAAAGTTTACTTTTAGGTACTTTTTCTGTTTTAATATACTATTCTTATTTCAAATAAAGATATTATAATTTCTTTTGATCTTTTAAAATGAAACTAACTATAACTCCCTACACTTTTGTATATATTTAAAAATAAAAAAGCTAACAATAATATACATTAATTGCTAGCAGGTAGTACCATTGCACCAAATTCTAAAATTCTTTTTAAGAATTCACTTTGTCTCTAACTTAAAAATAAATTAAAGCCATTTATTTTTTTTGAACCAAAAAATGCATAAAGCAACTATGCAAATACTTACGATTATGACAACTGGGTAACCATAGCTCCAGCTATATTCAGGCATATTAAAATTCATACCGTACCAGCCAACTATAAGTGTAAGCGGCAAGAATATTGTTGTAACAACAGTAAATAATTTCATTAAATTATTTTGATTTATATCCACTTGGGCTTGATATGCTTCTCTAACTTGTGTAACATAATCCCTTAAATTATTTACTCCTTGATATAAACGATTCGTTCTATTAGTAAACATTCTAAAATATTTTATTATCTTTTTCTCTATTAATCCGTTATCATTTTCTTCAATTGATTCTGCTATATTTATAAGCCTCTCATAATATCGTTTTAATTTCAAAAGCTTCTTCCTTAGAATAATTATCTTGTTTAAATAGTTGTCTTTTTGTGAAGTTATTAATCCCTCTTCAAGTCCTGCAATTTCATATTCAATCTTTTCGATTGAATTTGTATCCTCAAATGTAAGTTTATCAAAAAAGTAATATAGCATCTTACTTAGACTTGTAAATTTTACTTCTCCATTTCTTGCCCTTAAAATTATATCATCAACAATGTGATAATTATCGCAAATAAATACAAGAATACTTTTTGTAAAAAAAATACATACTTTTCTAGATGGCTTTAAAACATCTTTAACGTTTGGAATCTTTAATGAAATATAATCAAAGCCTTCATAACTTTCAAACTTTGATGTTTTGCCATTTAAGCATTCAAAAAGTATTTTTTCATTTATATATAATCTTTCTGCATATTGTGAAAGTTGATCAAATGTGATTTTACAAATAAAAGACCTTTCACTGTTTTGGCTGATGCTATCAATTGAATCTTCAACTAGTATATCATTTTTTATTGTATATATCATAATAATCACCTATTTTAAATTTTCTTCTATTTTACCATACTTAGTTGCTCTAACCAATATACCGTCTGAAAGAATTAATTAAATACCATCATATTATTAGAATAAATATTTGCAAAACAAATATTAGTATAGTTGTATATATTACTTTTCATGACTCTTTCTATAACTAAAAGTTATGGAAAATATAATTATTATGCATTTCTATTATACTCTTTAATATTATATAATCAAAACTAGAAAAACTTCTAAATTAAAGAAGTATTACGATATATTAGGAGGGATTACTTATGCAAAAAGAAATAAAAATTAAATTTGATGAAAACTCCCTAAAGTATGATAGCCAAAGAAAAAAGCTTATCCCATGTTTTGAAGATTTTTATAATATCTCAACTTCAGTTGTTGAAACAAATTTGAATTGCCCTAATATTTTAGATCTTGGTGCCGGAACTGGCATTTTTTCAGAATGTATATTAAAGAAGTACCCTAATTCAACTATTACTTTAATTGATTTATCAGAGAAAATGCTTCAAATATCACATAAGAGATTTAAAAATATAACTAATATAAAATATTTAGTTGGAGACTACACAAAATACGATTTTAATGAAACCTATGACATAATTATCTCTTCATTATCAATTCATCACCTTTCTAATAATGATAAATTTAGATTATTTAAAAAGTGTTTCTCCTTGCTTAATAATGAAGGTACATTCATAAATGCCGATCAATTTCTTGGTGAAACTCCTTATATAGAAAATTTAAACAAGAAACTCTGGAAAGACAAGATAGAAAATAGCGGACTATCAAAAGATGAAATATTATCTTGTTATGAAAGAATTACATTAGATAAGGAAGCTTCTTTATCTCAACATATTGACTGGTTTAAAAAGATTGGATTTAAAGATATTAGTTGTGTTTATAAATATTATCACTTTGGTGTAATATTAGGAAAAAAGTTATTAACTAAACAAATGCGTTGATCTATAGATTACAATCTTAGGATCAACGCGTGTAAAATAATTTATAATTATTTTGTAAGCTTTAAAATTATTTCTTCATATTGAGGATATTTTTCCAACAAGTATACTCTTTCAAACAATTCAAAATCTTTGAATTGAAATCCAGGCGAAACCATACATCCTACTAAAGCATATCCTTTATTATTCATTGCCGAACCAAATATATAATTTTTTGGTACCAATACTTGAGGTTTTTCTCCTTTTTCAATGTTTAATCCAAGCTGTTCTATAATCAACTTACCTTCTAGATTAATCATGTAGATTGTTAATGGCGAACCAGAATGGTAATACCACATTTCATCTGATTTTAATCTATGAAAATTTGAAACTTCACCGTCTCTTAATAGAAAATATATGCTAGTCCATAGTTTCCTATTTTCAGTGAGTTCAGATGTTCTCTCACTTATAGGTATGTTTTCATCAGATACATAAATCTCCTTGTAAAAGCCACCTTCAGGATGAGCTGTCATATTTAAGTTTTCAACAAAATAATCTGCTGTATACATTTCATTACTCCCTCTAAAATTTATTAATTTAATATGTTAATAATATTATAAACAAAATCATTTTAAAAAACTATGTTCAAAATAAAATAATATAAAATCTTATTTTTTGCACATAATAAAAATAGTATCGAAAGGAGGTTTGGTTAATGAATAAAGTTATAAAAATTGCAATTATTACAATTGCAATTTTGATTATTATCGGTATTCCTGTTAGTGGATATAATCAATTAGTATCTTTAGAGCAAACAGCAAATTCTGCTGCTTCAAATATTGATACACAATTACAAAGAAGATCTGATTTAATTCCCAACTTAGTTAATACTGTTAAAGGCTATGCTACTCAGGAAAAAACTATATTTACAGACATAGCTAATGCAAGAAGCAGACTTGCAGGTGCTACAAATGTACAAGAACAAGCTAATGCTGATACTCAGCTTTCCGGCTCTCTTTCAAGATTATTGGCTATAGTTGAAAATTATCCTGAATTAAAGTCGAATCAAAGTTTTAGAGATTTATCAGTTCAATTAGAGGGAACAGAAAATAGAATTGCTATTGCTAGGCAAGATTATAATACCGCTGTAACAAATTATAATACTAAAAGAAGAAAATTCCCTGTTAATATGATTTCATCAATATTTGGGTTTCAAGAAAAACCACTTTATAAAGCAAGTGAAGGCGCAAAAGACGTTCCTTCTGTGGATTTCACAAAATGATAGAGACGTATAAAAATAAACATATATATTTTTTTATATGTTTTCTTCTTTTAGTAACGTCGATTTTTTGTTATAAAGTTAAAGCAGAAACTAACATTCCAGCACCTACAACATCAAAATATGTAAATGATTATAGTAAAATAATTGGCCAATCGGAATTGAATTCTATAATTTCTATTGGGAAAGAATTAGAAGACAAGACAGGAGCACAAGTTGTTGTAGTAATAGTAAATTCTACAAATAAAATTCCCATTGAAGATTATGCTCTTAATCTTTTTAGGAACTGGGGAATTGGTCAAAAAGGCAAGGATAATGGTTTACTTATTCTTTTAGCCTTAAACGATAGAGCATGGCGAGTAGAAGTTGGACGTGGACTTGAAGGCGCTATACCTGATGTTCTAAGTAATAGAGTCATGGAATCACTTGCCAAACCATACTTTGTTAAAAATGAATTTGGAGAAGGTCTTCTTAATTCCTATAGTACTTTTTGCGATTATATTGCTAAAGAGTATAATGTCACTTTAGATAAATCGTTAAATATATCTTTACAAAATTCAACTACAGTAGTTAATAATACAAGCGTTAAAGTTTTTGGAGGCATATTAATTGCTTTATTTTTGTTAGATATTATTTTTAATAGAGGAAGAATATCTTATTCATTATTACATTTTATGTTTTGGAGTAGTTTTTTTAGAGGAAATGGTCCTAGAGGTGGCTCCTCAGGCGGCGGTGGATTTGGCGGGTTCGGCGGTGGTTCTTCAGGCGGCGGTGGTTCAAGTGGTAATTGGTAAAGAATTTCATTAATTAAGATAGTTTACTGTATCATTTTTTCTTTGTAGAAATCACATTTATAATTTCTTTATATGACTAATTACTATCTTAATCAAATATATCTATTTTTGTTTGTTCTTTATCATGATTAGGGTTGCTATTAACTTTATTAATTGCTTTAGTAACTTGTACTATAATATCGGTCTCTACTTGTTGTTTAGTACTTTCTAGCTTTGCCATTATTTTACCTAAAGGTGTAGCAACATAGTAAGGCTTAAGATTATTTAAAGCTAATGTATAAATATCTCTTTTACATTTATCACATTGACAACCATCGGTTTTTTCAATTAAGACTTCCATATATTCCTTTACCCATATTTCCATGTAGTTAATAACATTCTCCATTATCTTTTCTCTCCCTTTATTGTTACAGTAAATACACTCTTATTAAATATTGCATTTAATAATCTCCAGATAATTTACTAATGCGCAATTACAATAATTATACAACATTTTCACTTAAATGAAAAGTATTTAATTAGTAATATTTTCATATCGTATCCACTTTTGAAAAATTATAGTATACTTTTTTTATTTTATCATGTCTTGCCCCTCCGATTATACTGTCTTTTACATAATATGTAAAGTTTAAAATTTAGTTTAGCAACTTTTTGTACATTATATTAATATGACCAATAAAAGAAACATAAAAAATAAATAAAGAAGGTAAATTTGTTTTTTAATTTATAAACAACTATTTTTACCTTCTTCTTTTTGTTATTCTTTTTCTAAAAGCCTTATCTGATTTAAATAATTTAATATATTCATGTAACTATCTGCTTTTTTCTGTATGCTATATATTATATCGTCTAATTGTTGGTTTTCAGATTTTGATTTATCAACTAGATTACTTAAATTAGTTGAAATATCTTTAATTCCATGTAAATTATCTCTTTGTGAATCCTGTACACCTTGTACATGTTTATGAACTTCTGTTTCAGCGTCAATTATCTTACTCAATATTGATGATGACCCTTCTATAATATTAGTTGTTTCATTTACTACATTAGCGCCCTCATTTGATTTATTAGCTAATTGATTCATGGCATCAGTTAAATTTTGGAGAGAATTCATAATATCTTTTGCATTTTTCTGGGTATCAACAGAAAGTTTTTTTATTTCATTTGCAACAACTGCAAATCCTTTTCCTGCTTCTCCAACTCTAGCGGCTTCAATTGCTGCATTCAAAGATAATAAATTTGTTTGCTGAGCAATACCAGTTATTATTGTCGCAAATCCTTGTATGCTATTATAATGGGTTTGGATGTCAGTTATTAATTTTAGAAATTCATCAAAAACTTCTGATACAGTTCCAACTTGATGGATTAATTGACTAAATTCATTTTTAGCATTTTCAATCTCTCTGTTAGAATTGTCTAGACTTGCAAATACACCATCAACAAGCTGCTTTGTATTTTCACTATTTTGTGATAATTTATGTAAATACTCATTAACCTGTTCCGTTTGCTGCGTTGTATACTCAGAACCTTTTAAGAGATTATCCAATCCATATGTCATGGCCCCTTCTTCTTTTACAAGAATATCTATATTTTTTTGAATCTGCGATGTTAGTTCAAAAACTTCATTTGAGTATGTATTTGTTTTTTCAGATATGTTACTAATTAGATTTTCATCTGCAGAAAATCTTTTGTCCTCATTTTTTTCTTTAAGTAAAAATTTAAACATGTAATTTCTCTCCTATCATTCAACTATTAGCATAACCATTGTTTGATTAGCATGTACTTTATAAAATTGTTCTCCGTAGCTTATAAACCCTGCAGTATTTGAACATAGTGATAGTATTTCTTTATCTATTTTTTCCCAAAGATGCTCCTGTTGGTATTTCAAACTGCGTAAAATACAATTAACTACAAATACAAATGTTGGCTTAAAACTTACTCCCTTAATTGTATTGCTGATTTGAATAATAGGGTCAACTGGCTTTAAAACCTCTACGAAGGTATTTGGCATAAGTTGACAATAAAAAGTGATAGATTTATCTGCATTTACCTTCATAGGAGATGCTATAAAAATATCTTCTCTATAAATCTTTCCTAAAGGATTATTCATAAAATAGTTGCTTAAATCAGATTCGGATACATTTAATATTTTTGAATATGCTGTACTAGCTGGAACGTTATTAAATGATTTAACAGTTCTATTTACTACATCAGACTCTGTTACTAATAAACGTTTACCTGCAGGAACATAGATATTTTCTTTGATAATATTTGTCCTTCTTTGAATATTAAAGAATAAGACAGCACTATGTACTCTTTTAGATCCAACATAGATAAAAGTTTCTTTAAAGTCCAGATTATCTCCAGCACTTCCACCTATGATTTTAAACTCATCATGGACAAAATAAAAAGTTGTAATAATACTTTCTTCCATCCCTGTTAATCCATCACATAATAAAAGTGCAAATGCATTTTTATTATTTTGTACTTTCCTATAAGCTTCCTTAAGCTTATTAAGACATTTAATTGGTGGATACTGTATCTCCACAACTTCAGCAATATCTAATTCATACTCAAAGCCTGAAATAATACCATTTTTATACCCATTTCTACAATACTCACCTGCTGTAGAACATAGGGTAACATTCCAAGAAACATGTTTAGATATTTCTGATATCATTTCCACACTTGAAAAAAAAACATAGCCTTTACTATTATCTTTATTAATATAATTTAAAGCCTCTTGTGGATTTGAGAAAACTAATGCCTTCATAATAACAACCCCTAACGTTAAAATAATTCTCAAATTCTAATATAATTAAGTTATAACTTAATTATACATAATAATGTAATAAAAAACAAATTATATATCAATTGGAGGTTTTTACTATTTTTCATTTCTTATTCACCTTTAATCTTTTTGGCTAATTCAAAAAGATCTGGTTGGTTATTTAATTCTGGATCTTCTATAACTAACTCTAATAATTTTTGCAATGTATCTCCTATTTTTTTACCTTTAATAAATCCTAGATTTATCAAATCTCCACCATTAATTTTTAAATCCTTTAGATTAAAACATTCTTTTTGAGCTATTATTAGATTTAATTTTTCTTCTACTTCTGCTAAATTCTCTAGTCTTTCCTCCCTGTAATATGGATTCTGAGCTAATATATCTGCCCTTTGAATTTTTATGAGATCCCTAAATAGTTCTTCACCAATCTTATTCAACATTCTTTTCACTGATAATTTACTTTCTAAAGTACAATCATGATATTGTATAAGTGTTAATATTTTTTCTATTGAATTATTGTCATATTTTAATGATTGAAGTATTTGTTTTGATAATCTCACTGATTCTTTTGCATGACCATAATAATGGGATATTCCCTTTTCATCAATACTTTTAGAAATAACCTTTCCGAAATCATGCAAAACCATAGTTAATCTTAGATGTGAACTCTGCTCGATTGATTCAGCTGATAATATAGTATGATTATATAGATCATGTATATGATGTGGATTATTTTGATCAAAATCATAAGTCCACTTAAACTCAGGAATAATTAATTCTAAAAGTCCGCATTCTCTTAAAATATCTATTTTTTTAGGGTTATAAATCAATATTTTATTGAATTCATCTCTTATTCTTTCTCTTGATATATTTTCCATATTATTTTTTAACTTTTTTATTGAACACATAACATTTTCATTAATGTTAAAATTAAGTTGAGCTGAAAATCTAACTGCCCTTAACATTCTTAAAGCATCTTCATTAAACCTTTTTTCTGGTTCACCTACTGTTCTTATAATTTTATTCTTTAAATCTGTAGTCCCTTCAAAATAATCTATTAATCCCACTTTGTAGTTAAAGGCCATAGCGTTTATAGTAAAATCTCTCCTTGCTAAATCTTCCTTCAATGAATCTACAAACTTAACTTCTTTTGGATGCCTATTATCCTCGTATTCGCCATCAGTTCTGTATGTAGTAACCTCATAATTTTCTCTATCTAGGACAACCGTTACAGTCCCGTGCTTCAACCCAGTTAAAATAACTTTATCAAATAATCTTATAACTTCTTCAGGTGTGGCCTTAGTTGTTATATCCCAATCTTTAGGTTCTTTATTTAAAATGCAGTCACGAACACAGCCACCCACTATAAACGCTTCAAATCCATTTTCAACCAAAGTATCAATAATATATTCAACATTTTTAGGCATACTCACTAATATACTCATAAATTCATCTCCTTAAAATTTTACTTTGAATATTCTTACTTTAACATTTTATCGTAAAAAAACACAAAAACTCTCCTTAACTAATAAGTACTATCATAATGTATCATTATTTTATAAAAGTGAGCTGCTCTCATATTTTTCTGAGAACAGCTCACCTCTTATTTTATCTTTATATATGTTTAATCATCAGATACATTTCTATTATTGTATGAATAAACATTATATGTTTGCCATATTTGCTCTAAATTTCCGAATATGTCTGAAATATTTTCTTTTTCCCTCATTCCTACAGCTATTATCAATGCATTAATTACTGATAATGGTGCAACTAATGAATCAACAAAAGATGCCATATTACTTTGTGCTATTAATGTATAATCAGATCTTGATGCCAGCGGTGATAGTAAACTATCTGTAAGTGCTACTACTTTTGCACCTCTATCTTGAGCAAATTCTAAAACATCTATTGTCTTAGCTGCATATCTTGGAAAACCAATTCCAATTACTAAATCCCCATCACCTACATTTATCATTTGCTCGAAGACATCGGATATCCCATAGCTTACAATTTTAACATTTTGAAGTATTATGTTAAGATAAAATCCTAAAAATTCAGCAATAGCTGTTGAGCTTCTAAGACCTATAATGTAAATTCTTTTTGCATCAAATATGCTTCTTACAACGTCTTCAAATGTATTTTGATTTATTTTTTCTAATGTTGCTCTTATATTTTCCATATCTGCTTTAAGAACTCCCTTTAAAGCATCTCCATCTGAAAAATAATCATTTCTAAGTTCTAGCCTTTGAACCGTAGTTAGTTTATTTTTTATAAGTTCTTGCAATGCCTTTTGCAACTTAGGATAACCTGAAAATCCTAGCTCATTTGCAAATCTAACTACTGTTGATTCAGATACTCCTACTGAAATTCCAAGCTTTGCTGCTGTCATAAATGCAGCTTTGTCATAATTTTTTAATATGTACTCTGCTATTAGTTTTTGACCTTTACTTAACCTAATAAATTTTCCTTGAATTAATCTCATCAAATCTTTACTATTTTCGTTATTTATTTCATCCATCTTTTGCCTTCCTGTTATCACTTTGAATAATATTAATTTAATTCTATCATCTTATGTCCAAATGTTCAATAAATAACTGATTTTTCACAGAAATTATTAAAAATCTGCAAGTTTTTATTCACTTACTGTTATTTTCTATAAATTATTTATATATTCAAGTTCTTCTTTACTTAAATTTCTATATTCCCCTCTTTTTAAGTAACCTAATTTTATTTCTCCAACAGCTATTCTCTTCAATGATAGAACTTCATGATTTAATGCTGCGCACATTTTTCTTATTTGTCTGTTCTTTCCCTCATGTATTCCAATTTCTACTGTTGAGACATTCTTATCATAGCTTAAAACCTTTATTGTAGCTGGAGCAGTTATATATCCACCAATATCAATACCAATTTCAAATTTTTGAATATCTTTCTCAGAGATCTCACCTTTTACTACAGCTATATATTTTTTTATAAGTTCCACTCTTGGATGAATAATCTTATTATAAATTTCTCCATCATTTGTTAATAATATCAAGCCTGAGCTATCGTAGTCCAATCTACCTATTGGATATATTCTTTCGGTTGTTTTAACAATATCTAGAATTGTTGTCCTGCCTTTTTCATCCTTAACAGAGCTTATATATCCTTCTGGCTTATTGAGCATTATATATACTTTATTTTTTTCTTTCTTTATAATTTCCCCTTCAACCTCAACTATATCTTGTGATGGATCTATTTTAATTCCTGGTTCCTTTACTAAAGCCCCATTAACTTTAACTTTTCCTTCAGCTATAATTTCTTCGCATTTCCTTCTCGATGCAACTCCACAACTTGCCATATATTTCTGTAATCTTTCTTCCATAACTTTAATCACTCCATAATTTTAGTTCTTTATATAAATAATTCCTCTTCCGTAATTTAAATTATATCTTTTTAAATAGTATAATACAACTTTCTAAATATTATTATTTGTACATAAAAGATAATAGAAACGCTGATTACAGCGTTTCTATTATCTAATTATAAGGCCACTATACAGTTGATTCCTTAAGATTAATCAAATTACCAGAAAAATCCTCCGCAACCTGCTCCGCCACCAAGGAATAAAATTAATAAGATCCAAAGCCAGCTTCCGCAGCCCCCAAAGCCTCCGCAGCCTCCTCCGAAACCGCCTCCGCAGCCTCCTCCGAAACCACCGCAGCCTCCTCCAAAACCTCCGCAACCACAACCACAGCTATTACAGCAGCTAGTTTGGCATTGGCAACATGGAGTACATTTGCAACAGCAACAATCTTTTGAACGTCTAGACATGTTTATCATCTCCTATTCTTTTGTTAATATATACTATTCAATCTTAATATTTTTTGTTCTTTTTAGATTAAAATAAATATTATTTAGGAGATTTTTTTCACCTATATTAAACGAAATTTCTTATTATTTTTTTCAGAATTTTATATACAACAAATGCAATAACTACAATGCATACCATATCAGCCCCAACTGCTTTAAGTAAATTTTCTCCTAGCAAAGCTGGTCCACCATTTTTATGCTGTAGGCTATTAATATAGCTCTCCAAAAGAATAAATGCTCCAAAACAGCCCACACCCATAGATACTATTGTAATAATAATATTTTCATTAATAGTTGATGAAAATATTTTGTTACAATTTTCTAATTTAAATTTTCTTTGAACAATATTATATATTATGATTAACAAAACAATTAAAATTATAGTGACTACAATTTCAATTATAAGATTATTAAAAGTGATATCTTTTACTGTAACCTCATCAATTAAAATTTTTGAATATCTTCTAAATTCTTCATTAGGGTTAACTAACTCTATTTTGTCTAATAAACTATAGTTATCTCCTACGCCAAAGTATCTTAAAATATTAATTATTTTCATAAATATTATAAAAATAGAAAATGGAAGTATAGAAATCATACTCATAAAACCTATTACTGAATTTGAAAACATTGAATCTATAATTAACATTAATATAATCCCAATTATTCCAAATAAAATTATTTTTAAAATCTCTATTAAAATAATAGTTTGGTATCCATCAACAATATATAATAATTCTCTATTACTTATATAAGTCATAATTGCAATGTATGCATATGTTATAACAAAAAGTATTAATGTAAATAGTAGATTTATTAATTCATTATATTTAATTTGTTTTTTTGTATAAGGGCCACTAGACAAGAACATCTCTGTATTCCTTTTATTAATCCCTTTTGCCATAGAATAAATACCTATAAATATTGCACCTAACATGATATATTCATACAATCCTGTCGTAGGATAATAGTTATTAAAATTATTTGCAATCTCATTTTTTACCATTGATAAGTTTCTCTTTATAATTATGTTTGCAATAATGCCCCATACAAATATTCCAATTCCTATTGGTGCTTTTGCAGAGTTGAACCATGCATATAATAATCCCTTATTTAAATACTTTTTCATCGTTCTCCTCCTTATCAACTTTATAGATAAAAACATCCTCTAAGCTAAGGTCAATTTCCTCAATAAACAGTGGACTAAATTTCCTTAGACTTTCCATAAAATCTTGGTCATATTCATCTGTTATTATAGTAAATACTCTACCAACTTTACTTATCTTAAAGATTCCTTTTAAATCTAAGTCTTCCTCATAAACTGGCTCATTAAATGCTACTTGTATTTTTCGTATTTTATTTTTCATATTCTCTACCGAGTTTTCATAGGTAATTATACCATCATCTAAAATAGCAACATCATCACAGATTCTCTCAAGCTCATTTAAATGATGTGAACTAATTATAATTGTTGTATTATTCTCGAAAACCTCATCAATAAATATCTTAAGAAGCTTGTTCTTTAAAATTGCATCTAAACCAGAGGTAGGTTCATCTAATATCAAATATTTAGCATTAATAGAGAATGCGAGAACTATTGAAAGTCTCATCTTCATTCCTTTAGAAAGTTGAAATATATATTTATTTACTGGAATATTAAATATTTTATTCAATTCATTAAATTTTTCTTCATTAAAATCTTTATATGAATATTTATAATATTTTAATATGTCACTTACTTTAAAATTGGTTTGCATTATATTTTCATCAGCCACATACCCAATTTTTCTCTTAACCTCGATATTATCGTAGACTTCTTGTCTATCATAAGTTACACTTCCTGAAGAACAATTATATATTCCAGTCAAACATCTGAGAAGGGTGGTTTTACCAACTCCGTTTGGCCCTATTATACCAAATATCTTTCCCTCTTTTATGTTTAAGTTTATATTTTTCAGTATCTGTTTCCCCTCAATTTCAAATGAGAGATTATTTACTTCTATCATTATCACTCACCCCTAATTCAGAAAATATCTGAAGTGTCAATTTAATAAATTCTTCCTTACTAATGCCACCATAACTCGCTTCAAGTACAAGCTTCTTTAATTCACCTGAAATGTATTCCATTTTCCTCTCATCTACTTTCCCTTTATAATTACTTGTTATGAAAGTCCCTTTTCCACGTAGAGTTTCAATTACCCCTTCTCTTTCCAGTTCTCCATATGCTTTACTTATTGTATTTGGATTAATTGTTAAAACTGAAGATAGTTCTCTGACCGATGGTAATTTTTCTCCCTGTTTTAAAGCCCCTTTTAATATTAGTTCCTTAATACCAAATTCAATTTGTTCATAAATAGGAGTGCTACTCCTTGGATCAACTCTAAGCATCAGCGCTACCTTCTTCGTCATATTTATCAGAGTTATATTCCTTAATATAATCTATAACTAAGCCCTCCCCTTCATCAACAAGTACCAAATCAATAGTAATTTTTTGTGGGTCGTTATATTTTAACTTCCCTTGACCTGTATACATATAATGATATGCATCAACATTTAATCTAATTGGCTCTTCGGTTGTGATTAGATGTCTTTTAGAAAAATTATTCCTAAGGATTTCATATTCATTTAAAATAGATTTCTTTTGCTTATCATTTAGATCATAAATTCTCTTAATATCTATTTTTCCATAATAAAAATTAAAATCTGTTAATCTCTTTCTTTCAGAAAAACATTCTTTAAAATCATTTGTTTGAGTTATTTCTCCATCATCTTTGCTTGCTACTAGTGGTTTATCTTTTATTTGTTCTAATACCTCACTAGCAGTATTAAAGTGTTTTTGTTTCTTATACATCTTTTCACCGTTCATTCCAAGAAAAGCTGTGAGTATAATAAATACTCCAATTATCACTACAATAGTAGACTTTTTCATTTTTCCCCCTCCTACTTGTATTAAGTGTACTACTTCAAATAGTACACTTAAATTATATTTAAGAACAAATAGATAATCAACTAAAAACTTCTTTATTATTTCTTAATATTTTCTTAATAACCAAGATATAGAAGTGAGCAGAAAAAATTAAGTAAATACACAAAATATTTTTAATGTCTAAATGTGTTATAATCTCTTCTATTTCTAATATTGAATATTTTTTGTGTTTGCATTACGTTTTTGATTCATTAAAAAAATAACTAGAGTCAAACCCACTCTAGTTATTTTTTAGCCATAATCTATTTTTTCTTTTCACCACCAGCATAAATTAATGATGCAAGGATAATAAATAATATCGGTCCTGCAATCATAGCTATGGCTGAGCTGTAATTTCCGTTTAAAGCTGGCTCTATGATAGTAAATATGTTTGCAAAACCAACCACAGCTGTTACTATAATTCCTATAACTACTGCAATTTTTTTATCTTTTATCATTAAAAAAGGTTTCTCTATATTATCTCTTTGTCTAAATAAAATGTATGCAATAGACAAAAACAAATACGGTAAAGTCATGGCAACATTTGTCATGTCCACTAATAATCTAAAAAATACTTTCGCACTGCTTCCACCCATTGAAACAAATATTACCATAACTGCTACTATGAAAGTCTGAATTTTCATTGCATTGATTGGCATTTCATTTTTATCAATAACTGACATCTTCCCTGGCCACAGTTTTGCAGGAGTACCTTCAATCAATTGTTTTAATGGCGCATATGAAAGCGTAAAAAATGCTCCTGTTAATGCTAGAAACATTGATAAGCCAACAAACCTCGCAAGCCAATTCCCCATTTGTATTGCTATATCAGTACTTAGCCCAAGTGACTCTCCAATTGAATAACCTAAGTTATTCATTACTACATAAGCAATATTTCCCATATTTACATTTTCCCCTGATAATTTACCAGTCCAATTTGTAAATATACCTATTAGAAAAATTCCAAGAGAGTATCCAACTGAAATTATAGCTGCTGCTATAAGTATTCCTTTAGGAAACGTCTTTTCCGGATTTTCAGTTTGATCAACAAGCCCACTAACTGCTTCGATACCACCATACGCAAATAAAGCAAAAACTAAAAATGATAAAATTGAACTAGTAGTTTGATACCCAGGATTTGGTGAATTAACAAATGAAATAGCTGATGTAATAGGTTCTCTAAATTGTCCCTTATTAAGTACCAATACAACGATTGCACCTATTATAAGAACTATATTTAAAAGCGCAACTGCCATCCCACCAACTGATGTTATTTTCGTTATCTTACTTATTCCTCTTCTTGATATTATAAATGTTGTGCACACCCACATGACCCCAAGTATTCCTAACACTTGAGTTGAATTTAAACCCGCTATTCCCCAATTTGATGTAGTATCCACGCCAAAGATTGTATTTGATAATGGTATCCAAATAACTGAACATATATTTATCATCCAAACCACATATGAAGAATACCACATAAAAACTCCCATAAATGCGAATTTAGGACCTACAGATTTCTCCATCCAAGAATAAATTCCACCTTTTTCGTTTTTGAAAGCTGATCCATATTCTGCCATCATGAATGCAAATGGAATAAAATATGTTATTCCACCTAGGATGAACCATGGAATTGCTCCATAACCCATAAGATAAAAGGATCTAGGCATATTTGCAAATCCAAAGACAGAAGTAAAAATCATGAGTATTAATGTAATTAAAGTCAATTTCTTTTGTTTTTCGTTTTTAGTCATTATTATAACTCCTTATTTTTTTCATTTAGTGTAATAAAATCTAATATACTTTTATTATTTACAGTATTATTAAAATTATTGATTAAATATATAAATAGCTTTGTTTTCGTATATGCACTTCTGCGCTATTTTAATTTATCTTTGCAGAATTCGTTCTAACATATATTGATCAATAAATATAATACTATCTATATTTTGACATTACAAATTATCTGTTTTACCTTTTACTTATATATTTTTTATTAATTTATTGAATCAACTCAACTTTTAAATTTAATTTGAAAACTCTTTATCTAAATTACTAGCTTATTGCTATTAATTTTTTTCAATTTAACTGCAAATAGGTAATAACTCTTTATATGCAACATAACAATATTCTAATTTATTCGAATTTCATTTTTTAAAGGAACCCTCAAGATATGACAATTAAAATATAATTAAAATAAACAATTATATTTTAATAAGCTATTTTTGTAGCAAAATAAATCTTTTGAAATAATCTATTATTAGAAGCAATTTTATCTTAGGAGAGAAAATGGTAAAAGAAGCTATTGATTGTATAGATGCTGGAACTGAGTACTGCCCCTGTAAACTTGCAGAATATGGACAATGTTTAATTTGTTCCCAATGTCAAGGTCAAGTATTCTGTGATTGTTTAAATTGGAAGGGAGTTTGTATTTATCAAGAACTTCATAATAACGGATATAAAGCAAAGGAAGGACGTAAAACTTTTGACTGCAATGTAGAAGAAGTAATAAATTATAATAACAATCTTATTATAATTAAATTCAAAGCACCACATAAGTTAGTTTTGGATTTGGTTAAGCCTGGAAGCTATATATTTATAAGGACTGATGATAATCATTATTTTGATATTCCTATTTCAATTATGAATTCCGATATAGAAAATGATATAATTTCAATTGCTGTTGAAATTAGAGGGATAAAAACTGCTAAATTACTAGACACAAAAGCTAATGAAAACATAGTAATAAGGGGTCCTTATTGGAATGGTGTATTCGGAATTAAAAATATATTAGCTCAAAATAATAGTAAAGCATTAATTCTTGCAAGAGGTATTGGGTTAGCTCCTATGATGCCAGTAATTCGTAAGTTACTTTCTCAAAATAATGAATTAAACGCTGTTCTGGACAAAGATCCTTTTAATATAAATTTTGCTACTGAGCTTTTAGATAAATATAAAATTAAAACTTCTGAAAATTCTTTATTATATAAAGGCCAGCTTTCTGATCATGCAAAAGTCATAATTAAAGATGCCCTTGAAGATGGAGTAACGTTCATCCATATAGCAGGTGCTGATATTTTGACTTATTATGTAATTAATTACCTAAACGAAATCAATAGAAACGATGTCGCTCTTTCTTGCTGCAATAACTTTAAAATGTGTTGTGGTGAAGGTATTTGTGGCGCTTGCACATCTAGGTTTTCTGGCCATAGAGTAAAAAGATTCTGTAAAGAGCAGGCTGACCCAAGAAATATTTTTGAAGGGAGAAGATTTATATGAAGGTTATTATTATTGGTGGAGGTTGGTCTGGTTGCGCAGCAGCAATTTCAAGCAAGAAGGCTGGTGCAGATGTTACTGTAATTGAAAAGACAGATTTATTACTAGGTCTTGGTAATGTTGGCGGCATTATGCGTAATAATGGACGATTTACAGCATCTGAAGAACTTATCGCTTTAGGATGTGGCGATTTAATTGAAATAACGGATAGAATATCAACTCATAGAAATATAGATTTTCCTGGACACAAACATGCCACCCTTTATAATGTAAATATGATTGAAGGTGAAGTTAGTAAATATCTAAAATCTTTAGGCATCAATCTGTTGATGGAAAGTAGAGTAAATGATATTAATTTTGATGGACAAAAAATTAAGGGAGTTTATTTAAGTGATGGAACTTATATTGATGGCGATGTATTTATCGAAACCACTGGTACAACAGGTCCTATGGGCAATTGTTTACGTTATGGGAATGGATGCTCAATGTGCGTCTTAAGATGTCCGTCTTTTGGACCTAGAATAAGCATTAGTGAGCGATGTGGTGTTTCTGATATTCAGGGAGAGAGAGGCGATGATATATTAGGGGCTTTTTCCGGCTCTTGTAAGTTGGCTAAAGAAAGTTTATCTGATGAAATTAGAAACGAGCTCAACTCTAAAGGCGTTGTTATTTTAAAAATACCTCAAGAAGATATAAATTATGATAAATTAAGTACTAAGGTATGCCAACAATACGCATTGAAAGAATTTGCTGAAAATATTATATTACTCGATACAGGTCATGCTAAGCTAATGACTACTTATTACCCGTTGTATAAGCTAAGAAAAATTAAAGGATTAGAAAATGCCAAATATGTAGATCCGTACGCAGGAAGTAAAGGGAACTCCATAAGATATTTGTCTGTAGCACCGCGAACTAATGACTTAAAAGTTACTGGAGTAGATAACTTATTCTGTGCTGGTGAGAAAAGCGGTTTATTTGTAGGTCATACAGAAGCCATCTGCACCGGTACTTTAGCAGGTCATAATGCAGTAAAACTAGCAATGGGAATGCCACTTTTGATATTACCATCTTCTATTGCAATTGGAGATATCATAACTTTTGCAAACGAAAGCTCATTAACTCGTGAAGGGAGAAAGGCAAGATATACATTCGCAGGATCTGTATACTTTGATAGAATGCAAGCTTTGAGTTTATATACAACTGATATAGATGAAATTAAAAAAAGAATACAAAAAGTTAATTTAGATAATATATTTAACCAAAAAATTTGCTAACTTATATTTAACTACAAATAAAAGCTACCTAAAATTTAGGCAGCTTTTATTTGTAGTCATACTAATTCTTTTACCGTATGGTTTCCAAAAGCAACTTTTTCTAGAACATGATTATATATTTTATCTGTCACATTCCATCTGTCTGGACAGTTTAACACAACAATTATTATATCTTTACCATTGTTATTTACAGATGACACTAAACACTTTCCGGCTTGGCCTGTATATCCTGTTTTTACGCCATTTGCCCCAGGAATTTTCCATAATATCTTATTAATATTATTATAATCTCTAGTAAAACTATATTTATCCTTCGAAATTGATTTACTTCCTACAACTTCCCTGAATAACTCGTAATCCATCCCCTTAGCTGTAAGTATTGCTAAATCATAAGCTGATGAATAATGATTACTGCTATCAAGTCCGTGTGGTGATTCAAAATGTGAATCTAATATTCCAATTCCTCGTGCATAATGATTCATAATTTCAGAAAATCCTTCTATAGATCCACCTAATTCTTCGGCGATTGCAATAGCTGCATCATTTCCTGATTTAAACATCAACCCAAAGATTAATTCTCGTAAAGTTATTTGTTCATTTTCTTTATAGCCAACTGTGGACCCTCTAATACTTGCTGCTTTTTTACTTATAGTAACTTTTTTATCTAACTCTCCTTGTTCAATAGCAATAAGAGAAGTAAGTATTTTAGTTGTGCTTGCCATTGGAACTATTTCATAAGCATTCTGTTCAAATAAAACAGCCCCTGTTTCTTTGTCCAATGCAATAGCACATCTTGCATTGACTCTAAAGTTTGTATCACTCTTCCCTTTAGCACTTACACTAATACTTAATATCTGAGTTAAGATAAGGCTTAGTATTAATATCTTTTTAGTACCCTTCCTCATAATTAATCACCTTCTAAACTTACTATTTGGTTCTAGTTTCCCATTAAAATAATTTTTTAAACCTAGTTTTAGCAAATTTTTAGGTTTAAAATTTTTCTATTAGTCAATAATTAGGATGTATACCTATTGGGGAGGAACTTTATGAAATTATTTTTTATTATATTGGGAATTTTATTTATATTTTTTATTCCTATTCCTATTAAGCTTAGTATGTACTTTTCTACAGTAGATTATTATATAAAATTATATAAAATTACTATTTTCTCAAAAAAAAAGCGTAAAAAGAAAACTGATTCTCAAAATGAGAAACCTATCGTAAAAAAAGAAGGTAAATTTTTCTCTAAAATTTACAAAGAAATTAATTTTAGCTCTTTAATAAAAGCTTTATATCATTTAAATTTGAAGTTCAAGCCGTTATTACGCATAAAATTATCACTTGATTACTCGTTAAATGATGCTGCAAGAACTGCAATATTTTATGGTATATTATCTCAACTTAACCCGATTATATATAGTACTCTAAAACATCCTTTTCACATAAATAAGTATAATGTTAAAATTAATCCAATATTCCAAGACAGGTTTTTACTAAAAATTGAAACTTCAAGTATAATTTTCTTATCCTTTGCAAACATTATATCTATAACAACTATATTTCTAAAAATATTATTAAAACAAGGGAGGTGACCCCTAATTTTAGGGGGGTAATTATGTCAAGTGAAAAACATGTTGAAAATTTAATGTCTAGTACAATGGAAAATCTTAAAGAAATGATTGATGTAAACAAGGTAATTGGAGAAGCAATTGAAACGAAAGATGGCACATACATAGTTCCTGTTTCAAAATTAAGTTTTGGTTTTGTTTCAGGAGGAAGTGAATATCAATATGAGAATTCCGACATTTCTAGTTCAGCATTTCCATTTGGTGGTGGTTCCGGTGCAGGCGTTTCAGTTAAGCCCGTTTCATTTTTAGTTGTAAAGTCTGATGGTGTTAGAATGCTGCCAATTAATCAAGATACCACTTACGATAGAATTGTTGATACTGTTCCACAAGTATTAGACATGGTTAAAGGTATGATAAAAGATTTGTGTGATAAAAACAAAACAAATGAAACCAATAGTACTACTAACATCACAAATATTACAACTACAGATGAACATTTAGCTAGCGAAGATGATAGCGTTGTTTAATTAATCAGAAACTTTAATTAAATTCATAAGAGAAATAGAATTTGTTTATTTTACGAATTCTATTTCTCTTATTTGTTTTTAAGGGTAATTATTCCACTTCTACTTCCTTTTCACTTAAATTATCTTCAAGCAAATCTTCTTGTCCAAATAAATCTAGTGATGGTAACTGCTTTAAATCACTTAATTCAAATTGTCTTAAAAATTCATCTGTTGTCCCATAAAGAATTGGCCTTCCTGGCACTTCCAATCTTCCAACTTCTTTTATAAGTTCCTTTTCTATTAATCTTTGAATCGCACTATCTGATTTAACTCCTCGAATTTCATCTATATCTATTCTTGTAATAGGTTGTTTGTAAGCTATTATTGCTAAACTTTCTATTGAAGCTTGGGAAAGTGACTGCCTTTTATTTTTCTTTAAAAGTTTTTGTATATAATCAGAATTTTCAGCTTTTGTAACTAGCTGATAATTCCCTTTAATACATATTATTTTTATCCCTCTACTTGAAACCTCATATTCTTCCATCATCTCTTGAATAAGTATTTCTACAAGCTTGGACTTCTCTTCAAGATGATTTATCAAATCCTGCAAACTTAACGGTTCCCCACTTGCAAATAATAGCGCCTCAACTGCCGACTTCAAAGAATTCTTTTTCATATCATCCATAAATGGAATTTGAATCCCTTTATCTTTATGCATCTTCCGTTCTCCTCTCAATTAATATATTTCTAAAATTATCACTCTGGTACACTTTAACCATTCTTTGTTTTATCATTTCAAGCAAGGCTAAAAAAGTTACAACACACTCTAATTTACATTCACAATTTTCTATAATTTCATAGAAGCTGTTTACATTTTCATACTTGAGTTTATTCATAATATATTCTAGCTTATCTTCTATTCTGTATTTATCTACATATATTTTCTTCTGTATAACATTATTTCTATTTTGCTTATTATTATATATTTCTAGTAAATTGTTGTATATATTATAAAGTTCTATAAGACTTATGTCTTTAAATAAGTCTTGCTTAATATTTTCCTCTTTTTTCTCTTCTATCACTTCAGGCTTTTTACCATATACCTCTCCAGCACTAATATATCTTTCTTTAAAAAAGGCTGAAACACCTTTAATTTTTTTATAAACAATAAGTTTTTCTAAAAGATTTCTTTCTTCATCTTCTTCGTTTTCATCCTCTTTTTTCGATTTAGGCAATAAGTGTTTTGATTTTATTTCAATAAGTGTTGCTGCAACAACAATAAATTCTGATGTAATTTCTAAATCCATTTTCTTCATTTCATTAATATAATTTAGGTATTGATTGGTTATCTCGAATATTTTTACATTATATATACTCATTTGATTTTTCTTTATTAAATGTAATAACAAATCAAATGGTCCCTCAAAATCATTTATCTTTATTCTTGGAAGTTCCATATATTATTTTTATACCTCCGCTATTAATTCATATATTATAGTCATACCAAATCATGTTATTCCACTATATATAATACCAATATATATCTGTCAAAACAAGAAGGTTTACATAGAAGTTAAATTTACAATATCTTAATTATAAAATATTTCTTATTTTCATTATCAAATTTTAAAAGAAGATATATAAACAAAATTTATTAACTAAAATTAACATAGCCTAACAATAAGTTTTACTCCATTATTAAGCTATGTTTTATTTTGTTCTTCTATTAAATTTATTAGAAAATTAGTACTCTATTTAAACTCCCTTTTCAAATAAATTCTTAATATTATGTTTAATGTTATCAATTATATTACCTTTCTTTATATCTCTATCGCAATATATTGATACCTCTCCAACTTTTTCATCACCTAAATAAACCTCATATTTCCCAACTATATCTCCAGCTTTGTACTCTTTTTGTAATTCTTCAATAACAATTTTCTTTTCTAACTCTTTGTTTTCGCCCTTAGGTAAAATTACAACCAAGTCATCTTTTGCCATTGCCATAAAGAATTTATCAGTTTGTTCATCCATGTATACTTTATCTATTTCTTGATCCTTTGATACAAGTTTTTTACCTTCGTATTTTGAGAATCCATGATTAAGTAACAAACCTGCATCGCGATTCCTTATTTTATAAGTTGGTGCTCCCATAATTACAGATAGCATTCTTACTCCGTTCCTTGTTGCTGTAGCACTTATACAATATTTAGCTTCATCTGTAAAACCAGTTTTTAAACCGTCGCATCCTTCAAAAAATCTTACCAACTTATTATGATTTACAAGTTCTATTGGAGATTTTCTTCCCTCTGATATGGTCTCCATATAAGTTCCTGTATACTTTAAAACTTTCGGATGATTTAGCAATTCCCTAGACATTATCGCAATATCCTTTGCTGTAGATAAATGTCCTTCAGCAGGTAAGCCATTACAATTTTTAAAAGTTGTATTGTTCATTCCTAGCTCTTGCGCTCTTTTGTTCATCATATTGACAAAATCAACCTCAGTACCACCCAGATATTCAGCAAGTGCAACAGCAGCATCATTTCCTGAAGCAATAGCTACTCCTTTTAATAGTTCTTCTACAGTTCTTATTTCCCCTGTATCGAGAAGCATTGTACTTCCACCCATTTTCTTAGCGTTTTCACTACAAGTTACTTTATCATCAATCTTGATTTTTCCACTATCAACTGCCTCCATGGTAAGTAACATTGTCATAATTTTAGTTACAGATGCTGGTGCAAACTTTTCATCTGCATTTTTTTCATATAGTATTTTTCCGCTCATAGGCTCCATTAGTAAGGCTGATCTTGCTTCTATTTTAGCTCCTTCTGCCTTAGGATTTTCATTTGCTTCTACAGCATATGCTAAGTTAATTGGCAAAAGTAATATTGTAAAAATAAATATCAAAGTTAAAGATAAAATTCTTTTTATTTTATTTTTCATCTTACTGCCTCCTTTCAGAATTAGTGTTACCATAAGAACAAATAATATAACAAGTAATCCAAAATTCCTCAAAGATTTGACAAGAAATTTATCTCATTTTTAATCTTATATTCCATATACCTATTTTAGTATTTTTTGAACTCTTCCAACAACATTATCTTCGAGCATAACTTTTATACCTCGATTATGTATTTGAGAATTCGTAAGTATTCTTTTAACTATTCCTTGTGTTAACTCACCTGTTCTTTGGTGTTCTTTTTTCACTACAAGCACCTTTGAACCAATCTTAATATTTGCCCTATTAATTCCGTCCATTATTCCGCCTCATTTACATTTTATTTATTATCAAATTTCATGCCACCTAATAATGCAGCAAATGGATTTTCGTTAAAATCTTCAGCTTCTTTTTTCATTTTTTTCATATAATTATTCACTTCTCTTTTATCGACCTTTCCATTATTTTCGAACCTCTTCTTAAATTGCGCAGCCTTTTCTCTAAAATTGCAAGTACTTCCTGGGCATACATATATTGCACCGTCACCATGACCACGAAGCTCTAATTTCTTTTTACATTCAGGACATCGTGCATTTGTAACTCTTGCTACACTTTCTCTATATCCACATTCTCTATCTTGACAGACATTCATTACACCATTCTTGCCTTTAACTTCTAATAGATATTTTCCGCAATTAGGACATTTCTTTCCTGTTTTATTGTCATGAACAAATTTTGTGCTACCACCTTTAACATCTTCTACAAGTGCAATAGCATAATTTCTCATTTCTCTAATAAATTCATGATCACTTGATTTCCCTTTTGCAATTTCATCTAATCTCTTCTCCCACTTGGCAGTTAATAATGGTGACTTTAATTCATTGGGAACCAATTCTATTAATTGCTTTCCTTTAGAAGTTGGAAGTATATCTTTCCCTTGTTTTTCAATAACAAAAGAATTAAATAATTTTTCTATTATATCTGCTCTCGTAGCAACTGTTCCAAGACCTCCAGTTTCATCTAATGTCTTAGCAGCATCTTTACCTACGCTTACATATTTATGAGGATTTTCCATAGCAGATAATAATGTTCCTTCGTTAAATCTTGCAGGTGGATTAGTTTGGCCTTTAATTAATTTAACATCTTCAACCCTAAACTTATCTCCTTTATTAACCTTAGGTAATACTTGTTCCTTGATATCATCTTCAGATTGTTCATCATCAACTTTATCATATAGCTTTTTCCAACCTTTAGACGTAATTACTTTACCTTTAGCTATAAATCTTTCATCCTTAACTTTTCCTTCAATAATAGTTTGTATATATTCAAAAGGTGGAAGCATTACACTCAAAAATCTCTTAACTACTAAATCATAAATTTTTCTTTCTTCTGAACTTAAGACAGCTAAATTAGGTTTTTGCTCTGTTGGAATAATAGCATGGTGGTCACTTACCTTTGAATCATCTACAAATCCTTTATGCGCATTAATCTTTCCTCTTAGTAATTCTTCTGCAGCAATTCTATACTCTCCAATAGAAATAGCTCTCAATCTTTCTGGAATTGTTGCAACTATATCTTTTGTAATATATCTTGAGTCAGTTCTTGGATACGTTAGTATCTTATAATTTTCATATAATCTTTGCATTATTCCTAAAGTCTGTTTTGCTGAATATCCCCATATTTTATTGGCATCTCTTTGTAGTTCAGTTAAATCATAAAGTGCTGGTGAAAATTTCTTTTTACTTACTTCGCTTATATTTACAATTTCACCTTCTGCCCCTTTTACTGCTGCAACAATTTTATTAGCATACTCTTCTTCAAAAATTCTAGAATTATTTTCTTTATTAACCCAGGATAGATTATATCCTTTTGTTTTTGCTCCAATTGTATAATAAGTCTTAGGCTTAAAGTTTTTAATTTCTTCTTCTCTTTGAACTATCATAGCTAATGTTGCTGATTGCACACGTCCTGCAGATAACTGAGCATTATATTTACAAGTTAATGCACGTGTTACATTAAGTCCAATAAGCCAATCTGCTTCTGCTCTACAAACAGCAGCCCTATATAAGTTTTCATATTCTTTTCCTTGTTTGAGGTTTCTAAATCCATCTAAAATTGCCTTATCTGTTTGCGATGATATCCACAATCTCTTAAGAGGCTTTTTTACTCCAGCTTTTTCAATAATCCATCTGGCAACTAATTCCCCTTCTCTTCCTGCATCGGTCGCTATTACTATTTCATTTACATCTTCACGTAACAATTGCTTTTTCACTTCATTATATTGTTTACCAGTCTTTTTAAGCACAGTAAGTTTCATATGCTTCGGTAACATTGGAAGTGTCTCCATGTTCCATGTTTTATATTTAACATCATATCCTTCTGGATCCATTAGTCCTACTAAATGCCCCATTGCCCAAGTAACTATATATTTACTTCCCTCTATATATGAACCTTTATTTTGTGAACATTTTAATACTTTCGCTAAATCTCTGCCTACACTTGGCTTTTCAG
>Ga0209281_1000702_pt1 | contig 33934 bp, 26 predicted proteins | sample MedtruBG_FD_187514 | JGI IMG/M metagenome (GOLD analysis project Ga0209281, IMG submission 187514) | Root nodule microbial communities of legume samples collected from California, USA - Medicago truncatula BG (SPAdes) (version 2) | ecosystem: Host-associated > Plants > Roots > Nodule | place... | reverse complement strand
CGAGATATTGAGATATCGCTTCGAACAAGGACTTGGCCACAAGTCGATCGCGGTTCGGGTTGGAGCTGCGCCATCGACGGTGCGCGAGACGCTTCGGCGTGCGGCCATTGCGGAGCTATCGTGGCCTTTGGGTGACGATGTGAGCGATGCCGTCCTGGAGGTGGCGCTTTACAAGGCGGCCGGGAAGAGGACAGGGCACCGTCGGAGCCCTGAGCCGGATTGGGCGCCGGTCCATCGGGAATTGAAGCGCAAGCACATGACGCTGCAAATCCTTTTGGGACGAATACATCAGCCGACATCCGGACGGCTATCGTTACAGTCGGTACTGTGACCTTTACCGCGGCTGGGCGATGAAGCTGGCTGTGACGATGCGGCAGGACCACGCGGCCGGCGACAAGCTGTTCGTCGACTACGCCGGCGACACGGTCACGGTTGTCGTTGATCGGCTGTCCGGCAAGACACGGCAGGCGCACCTGTTCGTGGCCGTTCTCGGAGCATCCAGCCTTTCATATGCGCAGGCCCGTTGGAGCGAGACGCTTCCCGACTGGATTGAATGCCATATCCTGGCGCTGGAGTTCTTCGGCGGTGCGCCAGCCTTGCTGGTTCCCGACAATGCCAAGGTAGCGATCATCAAGGCCTGCCACTTCGATCCCCAGGTAAACCGGACGTATTGCGGGACCGGCGGCGGCTCGGCCGGTGTCGCTGGCGCTGGCAGCGCTTCGACGACCTCCACCGGAACGAGTTGAGGCACAGACGGCGCGGAGATTTGGCAGAGCTCCTTGCGCCAGCGGCAGAGCTGGCTCACATGGATGCCGGCCAAGTGAGCGATCTCTGAAACACTTGCGCCTGGCTCAAGCGTCGCCGCGACCAGCCGCTCTTTCTCCTCGCGAGACCAGCGCCGACGCCGTTCGACCAACGTAATGACCTGATGCTTCGTCATAGGACTACTCCTACTGCTTGCACTAGGACTTGCAGTCTTCAGCCTACCTCGGCAAGGCGGCCATCACCGGAGGGGTACGGTAGTAGAGGGCGGCGGCGCCTTGAGCAATAGTCTCCGCGCTGTGGCCTATCTTGCCGTTTCTGACGCATGGCTTATGTCAACAAGAGAGAGATGGTGAGCATCACTTCAAGCGGACGGCCCATCAACGCATGGTCGATGATCGCGGTATCCCGGTTATCTGTTTAAGGTCGTTTGAGATTTGCACCAGGTAAGACTTGGATGCCGCGACATTCCCTTCCACGAGTGCCACGACCAGATCAGCATAGGCCGTCACCACGCGAAGCGTACGTCTGATTGACCCGGTCTCCGGTGGTTCGCCTATCGTCGCGAAATATGGAGCGTCGTCGCTGTCGAACTGATATCTCTGCGCGGAATTTGCGATGTGCAACTCACGCCGCCTTTGCCTCTCTGCCACGGCGAGACTGTTAACCAAGAGTGTTCCCGCATCGGTGACCGCATCGGCGGTCTCGGCAAACGCCCTCGCCTCCTCAACTGGCGCCGTGCTCACACAGGCACGTCCAATCAAGGCAAATCCCAGAAGGAACACGATTCTTAGCGATTACAACAGGGGTGTCATCGTGCCAGTACTCGGATGGCACCATCGGCACTCGTCAAGGTACCGTTGGCATCCCTTACCGTCACGCGATAGCCTATCAGCGCTGGCTGGACGTCGTTTGCTATCGGAACCTCGTGAGCAAACCGTCCGCCGGCAAACCCCTTCAAGTCGATCGGCGGCAAACCGTTCCCGCCGGTGGAAGGGGTGAATGCGATATTGATGTCATAAGGCCCGACTCCACCGAGTACTATTCCGGTCACCGAGGCCTTGTCTCCGACGCGAACTTGCGGGCTCGAAGTTGCAACGTTTGCCGCCAGAAGTGCGCTCCGCGTGTATGGCTCGTCGGCGGCGCCGAAGTAAAATCCGAGAATGGTACCGAGCACGCCGATCAAGATTGTTATGAGGTCCTTTGCACTAGAAAAGCGCTCCTTCACCTCTTCCTTGTCCATCCAGAACGTTGCGATGGCGACAAGAATGAAGATCGCGATCGTAGAAAAAGCGAACAAGAATGTGATGAGGCCCCGGGCCAATTCGGGTTTGGCGATATCCGAGAGAAGACTCCCCCGGAAAATCCCCCAAGCAAGCATAGCAGCGATGATAATTCCAAAGCCGGCAAGGAGAACCGGGCCGGACAAAACGCCCCACCTGCTTTTCGCCCCTGAGACCTCACGGCCCTCTTCCCATTGTTCAAGCGCCTGCCCCGCGATGTCCAACAATTCCTTTCGCTCCGTGGGCTCGGCATGTGTGGCGATGACCTTCAGGTAGTCGACCGGGGAGTCGCTGCCGTACGGCCATTCCGACCCTCGGTCAGCCGCGAACTTTCGGAGTCGCTCGTTAGAGCCACCTTCACCGACGTTTCGAACCAACCATGCCCCAAATGTCATTTCCCCCCTCCAGGATCGAAAACACCAACGCATGGGACGGGCAAGCGAACGCGCGGGGCGCGGTCGCCAAGCGTCACAGACGAAAGCAACTTGAGCGCGTTTATTTCCTCTATCCTACTAGCAAAACAGAAGAAACACTAAGCACAAGTAGCCGTTAAGTCGTACTATAGAAGAGGCGCCACTGTTGCCACGGGATTCTTAATTGCATAACACATATGTTTAATTTACGCAACTTAAATGCGAATTGAATTGATATCTGTAATTCTGTTGTCGCGCTCATTTGGCGCCCTCGATTGGGGACAGGGACAGACTGCCGAAACTAAGTAATACCAATTAAGTTCACCTGTGCCTTCATCGCGGCGATCATGATCCCCTCCGGCATGAAGTTGTTCCTCGCCAGCCATGCGCCGACCGATCTCAACCTTCCAGACGACGTTGAAGCGCTGGAAAGCCATGTCCTTGCCATAGCCGAAAAGGCGGCGCGATCGAAGGCTTTCAGGATCTGCGTCAGCCGCTCGATGCGCTCATCGGCATCGGCGGTTCGCGCCTTGAGATCAGCGACCTCGCTCTCCAGAGCTTCGGTCAGCGGCCGAGCGGATCGCTCGGATCAAGCGTGCACGTGCGCCTCGGCGACATCTGCGCCGCGCGCACGACAATGTCGCCAATGACAACCTCGATCACCGCGGCAGCCGGACTTTGCGAAAGTCGACCGACTTGGTCGCAACCATGATCCGCACACGGGTAGATGGAAAGATCATGCCGGACCCACGCAAGCACGTGCAACAGCGGCAATGCAGTGCGGCAGACGCACCTTCATCCAGACGAATGGTGATGGAACCAACGACGACCTCGGGGCGGCTGGCTTTTGGATCAACGATAACCGGTGCGAACTCCACCGCATCCTCAGGTGCAGGCAAAACTAGAAGAGTTCGCGCGCTGGAGGTGGCCACTTGATGACTGGCTGGCGAAACTTAAATGCCTTTATTCCACCGCCCGGGCGCCGTATCCTCGCCAGATTATAACTGGCGGATGTGGAGGCATACACTCCCAGTGACGAGTTGAGGGGCCCTTGACGCGAGGCGGTCTCAACGACTTCTGCGACGACGCTTTCAGCACGATTTCGTCTGACCCGACCCGAGCGTTTAAGCATTCTGAAGCGCCAGGCATAGCCCTGGCACGCGCGTCGTCGCCGAGGGGGAGCATACAATGAAGCGCGTAGGTCTTGTGCATGGCACTTTCGAACCGAATGCCGACTGGTGCGATCCGGGATCGATTCTGTATGATACGTTACGCAGTCGTCTCCACACAAAGCAGTTCGACATCGAGGAGTTCCATTGGACTGGAAGAAATACCTTCCGGAGCCGTTACGCCGGATCGTTGATCCTACAAAGAAAAATCGGCCGGGCATTGGCCAGCTCCTCAGAACTTTTTCTCGTCTCGCATAGCCACGGCGGCAATGTTGCATTGAAAGCCGCCGACGCGCACTTCTCGAAGGCCGTAAAGCAAATTTTCATAGGCACTCCATTCATCCGTGTGAACACGAAAATCACCGAAGTCGCGTGGTTCATCGGTTTTATGGCGTTTCCTTTAATGACTTGGTCAATTTACCTCTTAACATCGGCATTTGCCGGAACGTTTAGCTATCTCATTCCGCAAGAGGATAACTTTCTTCGTACTTATCCCGTCTTTCACCTTTTAGCGTTTTTGGCTGCAATACTTTTGTTGATCCCGATGTTCATAATTTTTGCAACTATGGCTGGATCTCTGTTCTGGTGGTTGTTGTCCGCAGTCCCTCGCTTACAACAGAACGTCCGCGACAAGAAGATTGTCACGTTCACCAACACTCGTTCCCCCGTTGGACAGGCTTTGTGTATCTACACCTTCTTTGATGAAGCCTACTGGATACTGAAAGTTGCGACGGGGCTTCTCGCAGTTCTGCTAGCGGCCGTCTACCTAACGGCAGCTGGCGCATTCCTTTTCAGCTGGCTCCCAATCTGCATCGACTTCAAACTTTCGGTAATCAAGTCCATTTTCGGAGATTTCGGCCTGCGTGGTGCACTGACGCCTGTCCCCCCATGCAAAGTCTGCAGGCCTGAACGATCGGACTTGTTGATCGGAATGTTCTTCTTCCCAGCGTCAACCATCCTCCCCCTGGTCATGCTGATCTCCCGTTGGATCGCAAATCTTTTTCTGCTTCGAGCGGTTTTCGGATTGTTCGATCTGCCAACCGCGCTAAGCAGTCGGATTAGCGTATCCCGGACCCCGTTCCATTCCTCCAGCAAGGTGTCCAGCAAACGCGTCGCGTTGACAGCTCCAGCATGGCGCAGGTTTCGTTTTCGACATTCGATGCTCGTACGTGACGAATCGATCGCTCATGAGGTCGCGCGGTGGATACTGCTGGTTTCGTTGTCAGAAGCCGAGCAGTTGGGGCAAGGCGACAATCCCAATGAAATAAAGGATAATCGCAGTTGACTTTTCGGTAACTTGCGGGGGGCGGATCGATAGTCACTCGCTCCCATTTGATACATATGCGATCTTCTGAGCACAGAAGGTACATTCTACTTCCAAGTGCGACATGCCAATAAAAACAAAGGCTTTGCCCTGGAAATTTTTGGATGCCGCTCTGCTATTCGCAGCTCACCCTTTCCGATCGCCGACGTTTGCATCAGCTCGTGGGACGCAAAGTTCCTGTCGGTGAGATCGCCCGCCAACTCGGTCGGCATCGATCGACGATCTATCGTGAACTGAAGCGCAATAGCTTTCATGATGCTCCCGCAAGCCCCGCGATGGCTCAATCCCGTTTGATTGCAGGATCGGCCAACGCCCTGATTTCATTGCCGATCGCTCTCAGTTCGGCCACTGGGAGGGTGATCTGCTGATCTTCCGGCGCGACCTCGGTGAAGCCAATGTCACCTCGCTGGTCGAGCGCAAGAGCCGCTACACGGTGATGATCAAGAATGGCAGCCGTCACTCTCGTCCGCTCATCGACAAGATCGTCGATGCCTTCTCACCGCTACCCGCCTTTGCCCGGCAGAGCTTCACCTTCGACCGTGGTACCGAGTTTCACGGTTTCAGGGCTTTGGAAGACGGGATCGGTGCCAGGAGCTGGTTGTCTAATCGCATCTCGCGAGTCAATCCCGATTGAATTGCGCGATGAGCTCCGGATGCCGACTGCGGCACGGATTCGGCAATGGTTGTATGGCGCATTCATGTTCTTAGTCTTCGCCCAACGCTCCATTTTGACGTGAAAAAGGCTCGGAGCGTCGGGGCATTCGGCCGTTGTTGCAATGAGTTTGTCTGTCGGCTCATGTGGCAGCCTTCTTTCTCGCTTTGATAGCCTTGGCGCTCGATGTAGTTCCATCGCAACTCTGTGTTGATGATCGAGTCGGGAGCGATGGTGAGCGACTATTGGGAACCGGCGCGGCAGAAAATATATGCCTTCTGACCCTGGAAAAGATATGGCTCGCGTGGAACGTGTCGCTTGGCATTTAATCTCCATGCGAATAAAGCGGAAAAAAGGAGTGCCTAGGAAGATGACGCTGGTAACAAGTGCGGCAGCGGAGTTGTCCCGGAGAGCGGAAAGGGCAACCATGCCGCCGTGACTGTGGCCGATAATCCCGATTTCCAAATCAGGGTCTTTCTCGGCGACCTGCCGGATACGGGCGGCAAGACGCCGGCCGGCTTTAATCCTGGCTTCGTGAGAATTGCTCCCGCTCCAATTAAAGGTACTATCCTGACAACGGGGTAAACAGTGGCGATCGCATTTGCCAATGAAGATCCGGGCGACTCCAAGGCGCGGCGCGCGCAAATGTTCCGTGGACCAAGAAGATGAACGAAGCTCGCCTTCGTGCGCCATTGCTGCTCATCGGATTGCCTACGTCAATCCCAAGCGTAGCCACGTTAGCCGTCGGTGATACAGCCTTGAATAAAAAAGCCGCTCCAGAAGAATGGGTGCCTTCCCAAGTTACGCAGCCGCAGCTTCGCGTGACGGAGCGCCTGATATGACGTTTCACATTTTTGTCGCGCCGTGTAAAAGAGTATCATCAATTCTCGGGTTTCATCGTCTTCGGCCTCCCAGATGCTGAGAACAATGTTCGCAGCGCCGGCGACAGCGAAAGCTCTGGATAGGCCGAGCACGCCCTCACCGAACCGAGTTTCGCCAGTTGCAGATCTGCAGGCGGATAGGACCACGAGGTCAGTACCGGCGAGATCCATGGAAAGCACATCTTCACCGGCCAAAATGCCCGTTTTACGATCTTGATTATTCGCGCCGGCTAGGACCAATCCTACCCGCCTCAGGGGGTTTGCAAGAGACGGTGACCAATTCACTGAGGAATCTCCCCTCGCATCTCGCGGACCTTCCCAGATTGCTCCATGCGTCGCGAGATGAAGGACTTGTGGCCCATGAACATCTAGTAATTTTGCTTTCGTCGCTTCCGCTCCAATGAGGGGCGCAACGCCCAACAATTTCGCCACTGTCTGGGCCTCAAGCATGCTTCCCGGCAAGCGATCGTAGAATATCGGCAAGGGCTGCAGGTCTGATCCGTCCGACCCGGCCACACTAGGCATATCATAATCCGGATCGCCTACGACCACGCTCGGTCCGGCGCATAGGACGCTACGCGCTACCAGGAGGTCTTTGAAGCTGTGGAGGTAATGTACTTCGAAATAGTCGATAAGAAAATGTCCGTCATCGGTCGGAAGGCCGTCAAAGGGCAAAGATGTGATGTTGCCGTCCGGTAAAATGAAGATCGTGGAATATGAGCCGGTACTGAGAATGGGGTCCAGGACCAACCGGCGTAGGCGTCGACCTGCTGGCCCTGCCAGTGAAAGGACATTCTCAGTACCTGCCGCGATTTCCTTGCCCAATTTTCCTACGTATTCGGCGATAAGTTTTTCAACGGTTGGAACCGAGCCCACATCCACAAATGACAGACGACCGTCGCCCGACGTCACGAAGCAATAGTATCTTGGCACGACGGCCGAGACATCAACATTCGCGAAATTGAACGTCTGAAAGAGTGATTGGCTGTCGACCTCGTCTCGTCCGGTTTGCCGTTCCGGCCCGAGCACTAGGTCAAACAAGAACGCCTTCGTGTTACGAGGCCACAATACGCTGTTTTCTACGCGCACAAAGTCTAAGAGAACCTGATCCGGCTTTAGGCGAGACAGCAGTCGCGCTGAATTATTCGCAGAGAATTCTATGATGGGTGAACCATCAGATGCCTTAGCCAATCCCCGTTCGATCATCACGTTTAATACGATACCTTTTCTTGCTAAAACGAGATCGTAGATTTCGCCCAGTCCATTGGTATCATTCAAGTTCAACATCGCACTCCCTGCGATGCATTCTTCTGCCCTCCACCAAATGCCCTCGGCGAATAGAAGGGCGTCTCGCTCTGTGGCATGAGGGAGCACAGTTTGGAGAAGTTGGTCGTCGATTGCTTTCAGCCGTCTGACATGCGAGATAAATGCACGGCGGTTGCCTTGTAGCGCCGCAAGACGCACCAACTCTGAAACGCATTTCGCCGTTTCCAGATGCATCTCCCCGAAATGATCTACATTCCAGCGTAAAGCTTTCTGGAGTTTTACCTCAGACTCGTTAAACATCCCAAGCGACGCGGCGACTTTCCCGCTATTGAGATAGTTAGTGTGCAAATGAGCGTCGGAGCCCAGCTCGGCGAATATCTTGCTCGAGGCTTCCATGAGGTGGTAGGCAGAGCCCAGAGCACCACCCTTATAGTGAACCTGCGCGACTCTCGCGATGAGCATTGCAAATTCGACGCTATGTGGGTTCTCACGAAGCAGCTCATAGGCCTCCCTGTAGTATTGGAAGGCATCAACGTCCACCTGCCCCGGCATAAGATTGTGAGATTGCTCTACATAGATTTGCCCAAGCGCACAGAGTTGCGTCGCAAATATATCCTTTAGCTGTTCGAAATGCAGCGTGCCTTTGGCGGCCCGGCAGATCTGAATTCCGGATTGGTAGAGCCGAATGGCCTCATCTGCCTTTCCTTGTTTCTCAAAGATGATTCCGAGCCCGTGCATACAAATCAACCTGTCGACGTGTTCGGTTCCTAATAGCGTCGTAAAAAGCGAAAGTGCTTCGGTTGCGATCCGCTCGGCCTCAGGCCAGGCTCCTTTGAGCCTGAGGAGGCCCGCTAAATTGTCCAGATAACAGGCATGCTGAGGGGTACGCTCCTCTTCCACTACATACTCGGTCGCCCGCCGATAATGGTGCTCAGCTTCTTCATAGTCGTAGATTCTTTCGGCGCTCAAGCCGAGTTGGTTCTGAAGGCTTCGGCGACATGTCTGAAGCGCGCGATGGAGATTTCCAATATTTTTCTTTTGCGCCTCGCTTGGACCACTGCCGAGGGCTGCGCCGAGCACTATGTGCATCGCCGTCGTAAGATTCTCAGCATCAAAATCTCGCCCGGATGCTTGGCAGACAATGGCAAGATGGGATAATGCCTCTGCATAGGCTGTTGTGAACAAGCCCGATGTCACTGATGTGATGTCAGCGCATTCAAGAAGTTCGGCTTCAGCTTCGTCGTTGCGCCCGAGATCAAGGTACATCCGCGCTAACGAACTCAGTCCGGCGGCATACATCGGATGATGACGCCCCAGAGATGTTCTGATCGCATAATTTGCAGAGGAGGCGGTAGCGACCGCTTCGTGCCGGTGACCTTGTTCCCAAAGCCTAGTTATCTTCGTTCCGAGCAGCTCAAGATCTGCATTCTGCTTAACGATCATGGCGAACCCCAATCGCTTTTCGTGGAGGTGCGACTCCTACTGACGGGTGCCGACCTGTGGTTCTGCTGGCACAAAAGTGCCGTTTCGCAACAGGAGCTTCAGCGTGCCCTTGGGACGCCCCTTTTTGGCGGTCCGCCCGGGACTTTCGGGCCCACCACCCCAAAATGCCTCCAATCCCCCTGCATCGGCAGACACATCCAGATATGATCCGGGTGATGGTCGCCGCTCTCCAGCCTCGGATGGGCTACTATGCGAAAAGCCGTGAAGGCGACGGGCTTGGACTAGCTGCGCCCGTGTGCTGGAAAAGACACAACTAGTCCGTCCAGCACGGTCTAGCAGGATTTTAATTTCATGCATGGCAGCGCTGTTCGCCTCCCCATATCGCAGGAGGTAGCGCGCCAGCAGAACCGTCCCGTCAGCCATAAAAGGCGCCGTGATCTCGGCCAAACGTCGGACCCATTCGAGTGGAACTAGCTTCGGCTGGAAGCGGGCTAAAAACAATCCGGCAATCGTAGCGGCTATGGGATCTTCCGCTTTGTTGAGCAGATAGTCCAACGCGCGCGCTGACTGTGATGGATCGTCCCCCTTTACCCACAGGTCCGCCGCTCCCGGCAAGATCGCCGCTCCCAAGGCTGACAAGAGGTCCGCCAGCTTTGCGTCGCAGGGCTTTGCTATGGCTACGGGCACCCGCGCGGCCGAGGGATTGGAGACTCTTTGCGCGCCGGAGTCGGTGGCAGCTCCGCGCGCTATAAAAAATAACTCCAAGCCATCAACGAACGGAGGTATCATCACAATGGGCCCAGTGCCTTCAGCGTTAAGAAGACCGACCGCGCGAACACCCCAGGCTCTCGCCGGGCTGAACGAAAGCTGCAAGTAATCAGCAGAGATGCGAGGGGGAAAAAGGAGGGGAGAAGTTTCGCTTCCAGGCCAAATGTACAGGGTCAGAGCCTTGTCGGCAGATACACTAGCCGATCGGAAGCGCCTTTTGGATGAGAGAATTGCGTTCAAGGCTAAACCGGCGGATCCAGTCGCGGGCAGCGCTCCGGCGGGAAGTGGTAAGCCAAAGGTTGTATTTCCGGGAACGGTCGGAACAAGGCCGCGCCACGCTGCCTCGGTCAAGAATTCGTGCTGTGATCGCTGCCCGGTGGGGAAAGTCAGTGCCAAGCGGGTACGCTCACCCGCAATGCGAACCGGCCGTGTGAGCGCCTCGCCCGTTGGACGTGTCGCCACCAAAACATAGTCGCCCGGTTCCACGTCGGAGAAGGTCGCAGCTTGCATGCTCGAGGAGAGCATGTGTCGACCGCCCACTGGATGCCCGCCTGCGGCAAGAAGTTGTACACTGAGTGGCCCGAGCGTTTCCGTCGCTTCGACAACAAGGTCGGTCACGTTGCCTCCTTGGGAAATATGGCCTTCACGAATGGCGGCATTGCGAATTTGTCGACGAGGACCGGCGATTCGTCGACCTTCAGTTGGAACTGATAGTATCGCCACGGCGCAAGGTCGTGACGGAACCGCGCGTGGGCCCAGAGACCGGCGCTTTGTTGGGCAACAATCTCTTCACCACACCGGATAACAAGCTCGCCCCGAGGCAACCTCGATAGCGGCTCGCTCATCACCATCACCGTGCACATTGACGGCTGCTCACGTTTCATAAGCAATGGAGGATCCGCTGCATCAGTCGTGATGACGCGTGGAAACGTATAGTAGGGTTCGTCAGATGGGTCAGCGACGCGCTGCGCAAAGCTTCCTATCGATTTATCAAGGCTACCGGGATCGATCCACCAGTATCCGTCGTATTCAGTCTGGTAGCCGGAGATTTCGCAAGCGTCGATGAGGGCCTCGGCGAAGCGCGAGGGGCGACCGGCCCTTCCGAATGCTTGCGCACCCACGGTGGCGGACGCGAGGATGACTTGGCTCAACGTTCCGTGAGTAGCCTCAGTTCTGCCTCGTCCCCCGATTTGCGGCGACAATAAGGCCGCTGGATTGGTTGCAAGATTCAGCATGGCTTGCGTAGGCGTATTGGCGCAACAGTCGAAGATTAGCCACTGTGTGCGAGGGGGCTTCTCTGCCAATCCAAGCGCGAATCCATCGAGCCAGATGGCCCTGGTCCAAGGATCCTCGTCGTCCTCCCCGAAATCGGCCGCCAGAAAGGTTCTTCCGCGGGAAGGCAGCCAAATGCCATGGCCACAGCAGTAGAAGATGACCACATCGTCCCTGGTTGTTTGGGCGAGCCAATCTGTTCGAGCTGCCTTTAACGCGGTGAGCGTCGGCGCTTCTACCCTGATCTGCTCCCCGCGGGGATGATTAAAAAGACTACCCGTCGGGGTGTCAGGTGCGTTGACGAGAAGATCAACACTTACGAGGGGTTTACTGAAACGCTCCGCCCAGGAAGAAATTGCTAAGCGAGCCAGCGACATCGCGCTTTCGGCGGCGCTTGAAATATCTGGCAATGCCGGGACGCTGTCTACCGCGCGGCGAGCTTGCGGATAGCTTCCCACCCCCGCGATGAGGATTCTAACACCGCCCCCGGATGCAGGTTGTTCAAAAATTCTGGTCACAGATACCCCAAACCTCGCAATCGTAGCTGCGTGCGCTTGTAGAAGCTCGGACGCTTAAAATACGCCGAATGAGCTTGGAAGACATCGACTGACGTGTCGTAACCGAAGTCCTGCACTCCTTCGAAGAACGGCTCGCAGGTAAACGAAAATACGTCGGTAAAATCGAACACATTCAGCCAATCCTTGGTGAGAATCGGCCGAGGCAATCGCGATTCAGGCGACTGCGCGTTATTCTCGTACATACGGAGATCTTTAAAAAACCCCGGTTGCGAGCCTACCGTCAGCAGGAGATCGATCTTGAAATCTTCTCCAGCTTCATTTTTCAGCTTTGCAATGCAGTTTGGATCGGACAGCATGTCGTATAGTAGGACGCCACCCAAACTGTGACCGACGACCAGGAGGGGCTCGCGTGCCTCTCGTGGTGCCTTCCACGCACGAATGAGATCATCCAATATTGGCGCAAACAAACGTTCTTCGTCGCCTTCAGGGCCTTTTGCGTCGCGATGCCGCAGATAAACAAAGATGTCGCCCAGAAAATAGGCCACACTCCGGCTTAGGTCGGCGCGTTTGGCCCGGAGAACGGCGTCGCTGGTGAGATTGCCAATCCATCCACCTGCTGCAGAAACGGCGTCTTTGATGGTTTGGGCCAAACCTCCACCGTAGGCCTCCATTGAAGCCGATTGTTCGAGATCGCTGGTTAGAGCCTCCGCGAACTCCAGATCGCCGCCGGCGTCCAATCGGGGGAGTCCCTTCACCCGATGATCGTCAACAATGTTCATAATCTCCAGGTAATCCGAACAGGCTTTCGCGAGGACAATGGCATCATGGAGTCTGTTGGGGTCATCTGCCTTGCTTGCTGCTTCGTCCAATGACACCGACGCTAAAAGATCTACCGCCTGCGCCGCATCTCGTCCCGCAATCCCCGATAGCCCGACGTCGCCCATTGGATGTGGACCTCCCTGCACGCCAAAAGCCTGAATATCGCGCGGCACGGGAAGCCACGGTAGACTTGGTGAGAAAACTGCTGCTTGTGTACCCCAATCTGGATTGAAGACGTGGGTGTCGTCCGAGTTGAAGACAAGCTTTTGAAAGAGTGCCGTCCGTTGGGCCACCCAGGTCTTTTCCTCGGGCGTCTGGCGAGTTGCAACCCCATGCACAAAAACTAGCGGCATTCGGCTAACCCCAGTTAGATGTCGCCCCTATCCATCGGGTAGGGGTAAGTTAATACCGTCACATTCCAAAACCCATCTAGGCCGTCTTTGGGCTATTAAGGCTTCGCTCGAAGCCATCATCTCATCACAACGCCGGCTATAGTACGAGTAGACCTCCTCACGCCCAGTCACCAACAAGGATAAACGGGGCCCACTGATCCAATGAGGGATAATTCGCTTTGGTGGCAAGAACAGCTTCCCGCAGTGCATCCACTGTTGCCACCCTAGGACCATCGCATTGGAGAAGGGTGTAAAAATTGCTCATTAAAAACGCTGTGGACTCGTCGTCGACCCTCCACAGGCTGAGCATGAGACTTGACGCCCCCGCAAACAGGAAGGCACGCATTAGGCCAAGGAGCTCATCACCCGACACATGCTCGCTTACGCCCGTTTCGCACCCGCTCAAGGCCACAAGTCGTGCGTTGATTCCGCCCCTCAGGTTGAAAACGTCTCTGGCGGTCAGGACTTCATTGTTCGCAAGCAGCAAACCAGAATTGAGTGGATCGCTCACATCAAAGCAGCCGTGGCCCGCAAAATGAACGAGGTCGGCCGTGCTCACGGAGTTGAGTGTTGCACGATCGACCTCACTTCCCAGAAGCGGAAATGTTCCAAAAAGGCTAGCTACTTCCTCCGCTTCCAGCCTAGCCATCGGCAGATCGCCACGGGAGTCTCCGAGGACGAGGGCGTTGAGCGCTGATACCGGCCCAGGGCGCCTTCGTTTCGCGCGACAGAACTTTAGTACGGAGCTGCTCGGAGCATAGACGACGGGGTTCCGCTCAATGAGATAGCGGTGGCCGACCTTGAGGGCGTGCAGGGGCAAATAGTGCAGCGGACCGTGCGGGATCAGGTAGATAGTGTCTCCTTCCTGCGCCCACCGTCCTACGGGTTCCAGCAGATAATCATAGAAATGCCAGAGCTCTTCGAAGCCGTCTGCCACCATTTCCTCGACCTTGCCGTGGGTGCCGAAGTTGGAACGAATGAATTTTCCCAGTTCAGATGATGCTAGAGGCAACGTAGTCATTTCGGGCCTTATCATGCCCGAATGAATGCCGAAAATGTGTACTTCCTCGCCCGCAACAAAATATTCCACCAGCACAATGCGCCTGTCGGAGCGGGTCAGGTCGGCGGCAGCTTCGAAGGACGCGGGATCGCCGGCACGCAGGGATCCATATTCGGGTGCGATGGCCGCAACTTTCCTTTGGAATTCACTAAGCGCGGTCCTCGCCTCGTTAGCCGCAAGATGCAACGCGCGCCTGCCAGGCCCAGCTTCAACCGGCCCCGGAACGTTTAGCGTTAGTGCCTTTGAAGCACTCGCGAGCGCTAGTTCAGCCGCCCGCACTTCGTCTAGAAGCCGAGCTTCCTCCGTGAGCCATTCCGCTGGCAAACTGGGAGGCGGCTGCAAGGCTACATTGCGCATTAGATCTAGCAACGCACGGGAGCGGCTGCGTTCGACAGTCAGGAATGCAAGGTCTATCTGGTCCTCATGCAGGAGCACGCGGACCAGAAGCTCGTAAACGCCCGCTTTGTCGACAGCGAATTGAATCCTATGATCATCGGTGGAAAGCAGAACTCTCTGTGCCTCAATTCCAATCAACGCGGCTTCGAGATGGCGGCGTGCCGTATCAAAGTCACCAAGTAACAGTTCCAGATCCCCGAGAGAGGCGGCAGCCCTCCACTCGTGGTCCCACAAGCCGTGTGCGGATGCCATCTGAAGAGCATCCAGCAGTGCCTCACGCGCCCCATCAAACAGTTTGAGGGCGCGGCACGTTCGAGCTTCGTTGATGCGATCCTGCACCAGACCGTCGATGAGTCCTAGGTCCCGGTGTAACGCCGCTGCTTCCTGAAACTTGCTCCACGCCTGCGCTGGCCAGCCGTTGCTCAACAGATATAGCCCCCCGCTTCCGTACACGGCAGCTAGGCCAGCTCGGTCTCCTATTTTCTCATAAAGCTTAGCGGCCTTCTCGAACTCCTGGATCACCTGGGTACTGGGCGAGCTGGAAGTCGGACCTGATGCAGAGAGTTCTCCAGCTTTACGCTTATCTATTTGCCCTAGCGCGTTTGCAATATCGAGGTGTGTGGCAGCTTGGCCGCCCTCGTTCCTAGTGAATTCGAAGGAACTGAGCGCCATCCGGAGTCGCTCCAACGCCTGCTCGGGGAGATTGCTATCAACTAGAAGCTTCCCAAGGCTAAAAGCGCAGTGACCGACCGTATTAACCATGTCATGGAATTCAGTTCTGGGAAGAGGAAGGCCCTGCCAGCCGAAGCAGATCTCGAGAGCGTCCTCCATGCTAAGCCGAGCTTCCTCTTTCCGGCCAAGCTGTAACAGCGCTTCCCCAGCCAAGCTGCAGCAGCGGACGTAGTAATATTCCTTCTGATAAGCCAGAACTGCTTCTTGAACGGTGCCTTTCTCTGAAGCGGGACGCGGAACTCTCTGAAAAACTTTTGATAAATCCTCTAGCGCGTGATGTAATCTGCCCAAATAGATGCAACACTCCGCTCGAGAAAGTGTACACGACAGTAAGATGTCGTGGTCGAGCTGCGCGAGATCAGAGGCTGGAACTTCGGTACCTTTGTATATACCTTGCGCAAATGCTTCGACTGCAGCGGCAAAATCACCAGCGTTCTTCAGAGCCTCGCCCTTCGACCAGTAAGCAAACAATTTGTCCTGAGCACTGCCATCCGCTTCCAGTAAGGCCTCAGCGGCGCTCAGCATCGCGGTCCGGAATTCAACTTCAGGATCATCAGGTTGCACGGCACTGGGCGGCGACGAGCGAGCAGCTTCAGGGGTCGGTCTAGCCGCTCCAATGCCTCCCGGTGACGCCCAAGTGTTTGCAATCTCGGGTGAAATAATTGCAGCGCGTTGGCAATAGGCCCGATCGATCTCCCTCTCGCCGACGAGGCCGTAGATTGCTCCCGCTTTAAGAAGGCCTATCGCTTCGAGATCAGTCTCACTGCAACCTCTGGCCTCCGCGCTAGTCCTCTCGAATATCTGAATCGCTTCCGCGAGCCGGCCCTCGCGCACAGCCACATCACCGAGACCGCACTGACACGCTAAGACCTGCCGCCGATCTCCCGCCCGAGCGAACTTAGAGATCGCCTCCTCCAGGTGTTCGCGAGCCTTGAGTAAATCGCCTTGGTGCAGAAAAACACGCGACGCAACCGCGGCCTCGTTGCCCAGCAGCCACTTCTGATTATCGGCGCCTTCAGGCGGATTTCCTTGAGTGAGTGGTGTCCAGGCGGCCCCTGGTTGAAGTTTGATGGTCAATGGCGCTCCATCATCCCCTCCGCGCCTACGCGTCCGTTTCACTGATCTCATCCTCCTCGGATTGCCAGAGCGAGGGAAATGAGCCCAACCCGTCCTAGCACTTCCAAGGCTTTCGTCCGTGCTGCTTTAGGATGGCGTCAACTTCCTTATCGCCCCCGCTGTAGAACGAAGCGGCCTCGTAGTCCCGCAGACCCTCTTCCTGACGTCCCATCATCAGGTAAGCCCTTCCTCTATTGATCAATGCCTCTGCATGGGCCGGACAGACCGATATTGCGGCACACATGTAACGAACGGCTTCCTCAAGCTCGCCGATCATGGCTCGTCTCACGGCCATATGGTTGATCACACCGGCAATCCTGAAGCCCACGCTGTAAATCGTCCGGATCTCACTGTTTTTCGCGACCTCCTGTAACGTGGGAAGGGCATTCCGATAAGACGCAAAGATCGTTCCCGCTCCTCAGCCTTCCTTAGAGCGTGGGACTCTATCAATTGAGCGATCACCGCTGGCAGCGTCGCGCCGCCTCGCGCGACGTGTTCCTCATCCGAGGGTATCTTTTCTTTGAGCAGGAACTGCAGCAGCATTGAGGTCCGGTCAAGCGCCTGCTCCTCAGCGAAGTCGAGAATATGGGCCGACTGTTCATCCAGCTCTGGAAACCAAACCGCCAGCAGCTGCATTAGATCGGGGCCGCCCCGCTTCCACTCGTCGTATGCTTGGAGTATCGCGCCGGCACCTCTTGAGATTTCGAAACCGTCCGAAGTATACGGGAAGGAAGAAATCACGAGTAAGCTCCCTCTGCGCATCGAGAATGACGGACGAGAGTGTACATTTGCTCGTCACCCACCGACGATCCCTGGTCCAATTCCATGCATCAGAATGACACGTCCCGGTTACATCGCGCGTGCGATCCACTTTCCGACAACTAAAACTAATGTTTGCATCCTCAGCTACAATTTACATCGGCCCGCGTGAAGCTTCTCCCGAACGCCTCCTGGTTCCGTCTACATGTTGAATTGGTATAGTATACAACCACCGTCGCCGCGGGATCGCAGCAATTGCTTAAAACTGCGTCCCTCTAGACCTTCCGTTCTCTGCGCTGAATCTTGAACGCCCATGACTCAGAAATATTACAGCGACGGCATTCCTAAATTAGCAAGTTTTAATTCGATATGCAATTACGCGCAGAAAGACTCTTTTGTTTTCACTGCGAGTGCCGGTGCAGCACCAACTGAAAAACGTATCTCCGCCGGTCGAGCTTCAGAGTCACCACCAGTCTACGCGTGAGGCCATGTTGTTTGGCCGTCTCGATGATCGTCAGGATATCCGCGATGCGATCGCCGCCCTTGTCGGAGCCGGCGAAGAGCCAGATGCTATGACCATTTCTCCTTGCGAAGTCGCGCTCAGAGAGCAGCAGGCCGGCGGCCATTTCGGCCGGGAGAAGGATGCATTTATCATGACTGATTAGGATGCATATATTAACGTATATCGACAGCTCGAGGCCCTTGGGTTCGATTGCAGGGTTGTCGCGCCAACCCATACTAATCCGGAGGTCTTCTGACAGACGTCCTAACCCGGATCCAAGATCATCCCACGGATCGTCTTGAAGAACTGCTGCCGTGGCAGTGGGCGCCGGTGTCGCTTGGCATTTAATTAGGGTTTCCTCAAATTCTGTGATTCAGCGGCAGCATTCTCGCCCTCATCAGTTCTGGTCCGGCACGACCGTACATTGCTCGTTTCAGCATCTTGAGGCGGTTGATCTGCCCTTCCGCTTGACCGTTGCTCCAAGGGAGTTCGATTGCATTTTTGACGGCATCGATATCCCGGCGCAAAACGCTGGCGAAGCGCATGATCGCCGTGAGTTCGGTATCAATGGCATCGTCGATCCATTCATCCAGTGCCTCCGAGCTCCTGCTGCGCAAGATGCCGTTGAAGCGCATGGCCAGCCCACGCATTATGGCGAAGACTGTCGAGCCCTGCTTCAAGGCATTGACCTTTCCGGCCTGACGATCGGTCAGCAGGCCGCGCGGTTTTATGCACAAAGCTGCGGCCACTACAGACGAGATCATATGGCCGGTGTCAGGATCGCGGACGGGTTCTGAAACCTCCATATCCGGAGGCGGCTCGTCGGATTGAAGGTTTTCGACTTCACGCCACACCTTCAACAGGCGCTCCAGATTGGAGCGGCTGCCCGTGTAACCGCGGTTCTTGATATCGTAAAACAGATGGCGCCCAACCCGGTTTCCATTTTTCCAGCATTCAGCCAGAAAAGCTTCAAAATGCAGTGGCGATGTCGGATTCAATGCCGCCCGATTTCTGTCTCGAGGTGCATTGGAAGTAAGCCAATTCGCGATGCTGCGGCGCTCGTATCCGGTCCGCCTTGCGATCTCGCTGTAGGTAAGGCCCTGCTGGCGCAAAGCTTGAAGCGTGTCGAATATCTCCTGACGGATTGCCTGTGCGCCAAGCGGGCACGGCGCTGTTGTGACCTGGCGCTGGCGATCGCATCTTCGGAGAGAATGGGTCTGACATGGGCGTGACCATAAACGCTCATCTGTTCCTTGATTGCCTCCCTTAGATTTTGGACCAGATGAAAACGGTCAGCTACCTGGCGGGCCTGCGGTGTGCCCTCCCGGGCTGCCTGGGCATATAGGCCACAGCGATCTCGGCTAACGACCTCGATAGTCGGACGTTCTCGCAACCATGCTTTTGCGCTCTCGACGCTGCGGTCGCCCAGAACATCGACGACCGAATGACGCTCGAGATCGACCATGATCGTGCCGTACCGCGAGGAATGCCGCCAGCTCCAATCATCAATGCCGACGACCCGTATGTTATCTTTTTGTATGGACGCCGGATTATCGCGCTTCAATTGCCGCAAGATCGTGTCGTCGCGACCGGCATGCCGAGCCGATGCATCAAGTATTCACCCGGGCGACCGCCCACCCTGTGGCCAATCAAGCCCACTATCTCAGCCATCCGTTCAGTTCGTCGCATGTAGGGCGAAGCAATCTCGGGCAACCTGTCGGTGAACGTCCGTCGCCCGCATTTTCGGTGTCTACACTGCCACGGGTTCAGTGCGAGGTTGATTTTCACAACTTGACCCTGAACAGGCAAGTCCTGGAGGCGGCGGTTATGCCAGCCGTGCCGATGCCGGCTTCGCACTCCGCAATCCGGGCAGATACGGACAGGTTTTGCAGCGGCAGAAACAACCCAGTTCTCCGCATCTTGAAGGGCGATACCCAGAACTTTGACCCCTGGGCCGGGCGACCATTTCAATTTCGTTCGCATCCCCGCAGATAGCAATAGCGGCGCTAACACTCTGTTAACCACAGAAATTGAGGAAGAACCCTTTTAACTGGCAAGCGACACCAGCCCTACGGGCTGGCAAACCGTCACGGAAAGACCTGGCGCGTAGCGCCAGATCGCGCTTACACTACTGATTGGATCACTGAAGGAGGACCTGCACCATCACGAAGCTATTCATTATCGGTAACGGTTTCGACATTCACCACGGAATTAATTCCAGATACTCAGACTTCGCAGACTGGTTAAAGACAGTTGATCGGGACGTGCATGAGGCCGTCGAGGAATTCCTCCCGACCTGGGTCGACGCTGACGGTAGCGTGCAAAATGCCTGGGCGGATCTTGAGAATAACTTGGAGCATTTTGACACTGATCGTCTTCTGGACCACGGTTCCAACTTCCTGCCGAGCTACGGCGCCGACGACTGGAGTGAATCTGGCCACCACGACTTCGAATACGAGCTCGACCGCGTGATCAGTGCCCTGTCAGTGAAGCTCCACGCTAATTTCGTACGTTGGCTGGGCACGCTCAGCATACCGACGCAGGCGCACTCTCCTATCCGTTGCATCGATCCGCGGGCTCGTTTCCTGAACTTCAATTATACCCCGACGATCCAGACGCTTTACGGCGGGGCAAACGTCCTGCACATCCACGGCTCCTTGGCAGACACAGGCTCTCAAATTGTGCTCGGGCACGGTTGGACTCCGGGGGCTAAGGATCGCTGGGAAGACCGTATCGACGAAGATACGGACACGCGTGTTGCAGGCGGTTACCGACTGATCGACGAATATTTCAGCAAAACCTTCAAGCCGACGGCAGAAATCATCCAGCGTAATCGGCAATTTTTCGCGGGGCTGGGCGATGTATCAGAAGTTTATATCTTCGGGCATGGACTTGCCGAGGTTGACGCCCCGTACTTTGCGAAGATGCTGGAATACCTCCCTGAAGGTGTAGATTGGACGATCTCCTACTACGGAGGCGACCGCGAACGCGAGAAGATTGAGGCTTCAGCCATCGAGATTGGCATACCGACAGAATTGGTGCACTTCGCATTCCTCCGGGATCTGTAATCGGTTCAGGTCGATCGCAAATACGACGTGCGTCTGCGAATGCCGCGGTATTCGGCGCAATTTGGATAAGCGTGTTCTAGCCTGCGTCCGTGCCCACGCCCCAAACGATGGGCTTTGGCCATAGGGCTGGAGAACGGAACCGGCCGAACCCCAGTTCGGGAAGGCCTTGGGGAGACCTGGACCGCCGTGTCGCTGTTTTTCCACGCCAAGTTGCTGATGACTATGCGTGCCGCACTTTGTGCATGTTACCAAGAAGCATGAACAGCGCCGCACCAAATACCGTCGTTTCTTCCGAGGATTACATCCCTCTTGAGCGACGCTTTAATGTCGTTTCCAAGGGCATCCACTTAAACGATGATGTCGACCCCGCGATTTTCGAGGCCGCTTCGCGTGACCTAAGCTGGACAGACCTCACGCAAGAGTACAGGATCGTCATTCTGGCCGAAGCGGGTGCTGGCAAAACAGAAGAAATACGACAAGCTGCACGTCTGTTGCGCGCTCAGGGTAAGCCGGCGTTTTTCTTGAGGCTGGAACTCGTCGCTTCGCATTTCGACACCGCCTTCGAAGTCGGCGCACGCTCGGAATTCGATACGTGGATGCAAGGCGAAGCAGAGGGCTGGCTGCTTCTTGACTCCGTTGATGAAGCCCGTCTCGGCAGCCCCAACGACTTCAATGTCGCCATTCGAAAGGTCGCCTCGATCTTGGCCGGAGCGCTCGATCGCACGCATATTGTGCTGACGAGCCGTGCCACCGCCTGGCGGCCGTTGACGGACCTTGCGTTGTGCGAAACACAATTGCCTTTCAGATCTCGCCTCGCTGTGACAGAGACGGAAGCAAGTGCCGACGATAGCGACGATTCGGACACGCTGGAGCCTGCGCGGTTGACCGTCTTGTCACAGGCTTCTCTAGAAGGGTTTCGGATCGTCGCCCTGCAGAACCTTAACACCAATCAGATCGACACATTCCTGCGGGGCCGTGGCGTTGGCAATGCGGATGAATTCATCCGGGCCGTCGAGCGGGCCGACGCATCAACATTCACATCGCGTCCGCAGGATCTGGAAGAACTGATCGTGTTCTGGACAGAAAACGGCCGGATCGGAAACAGGCTCGAGATGATGCGAAACAGCATCGATCGCCGCTTGACAGAGCGCGACGAGACGCGCGCGCAAGCCAGACCGCTTTCGCCTGCAAAAGCCAGACAGGGTGCTCGCTTGCTCGCAGCCGCGACGACCTTGTGCAGGAACCAGTCGATCAGTGTTCGCGACGGACTTGAGAGGTCAGACGGCATTGTCGTGTCGGAAATCCTGCAGGATTGGACCGAGGTCGAACAGGCGACCCTGCTCGCGCGACCGATATTCGACGGTGCGCTCTATGGTCGGTCGCGCTTTCATCATCGAACGGTGCGGGAATACCTGGCTGCTGAGTGGCTGAACGATCTGCTTAAGCAAGCTCCTTCTCGTCGGCCCCTTGAGAACCTGATCTTTCGCAAACAGTTTGGTTGCACGATCGTCGCGCCGACGATGCGTCCGTTGGTGCCTTGGCTGGCTCTCATGGACGATAAGATCCAGCAAAAGATGCTAGAGATCGCGCCGGAGATCGCCTTTGAAGGTGGTGATCCGCAGCAGCTTTCACTCGTCAACCGCCGCCGGATTCTCGTCGAGCTTTGCGAACAGATGGCAAGCGGGCGAGCGGGCCGGTCGGTAAGTGACGCGGCGTCCGTGCAACGGTTTGCAAGCCCCGATCTCGCAAGTGACATAAGGGGACTGCTCGAAAAATACGCCGAGGACGACAATGTGAGTTCTTACCTCCTGCGTATGGTCTGGCTGGGAGAACTGTTCGACTTGCGTCCTGAAGCCCTTGCGATTGCCTGTTCCCCTCGGGCAAGCACCGTCAAACGCGTGACAGCCATTCGGGCGCTTGAGGTGATCGCCCATGCAGGTGATATCGATGCCGTGCGGGCGGCCTTCCTCGACGAGGGAATTGTTCTAGATCGCAGGATTGCAGTCGAACTCATCAACGACCTTTCGGCCGAGGAAGCGACAACCGCTTGGCTGGTCGCGTGCCTGGCAAAAGTTGCGCCGGCGCGCAAGCACTATCCGGACGGACTTGCGCGCACGGTTCTCGCCTTTGTCGACGCGGCCCAAGTTCAACATTTGGAAACATTCGTCGATGCCGCCGCAACGATCTTGATCCAATCGGCACGTGAGGAGCCACGGCGCAACATCCCTAAGGAGATGCTATGGTTCTTCATACCCGCATGCCGTTCGGTCGAAAGGTTAATCGAGGCGCGCCATCCACATGCGCTCTCGAACGCGTGTCTTTACATTCTCAGGCAATCAAGCCTCGTTCATGCGTACCGGGACGATGACTTAAATCAGGACCGCTCGAAAATCTCCGCCTTGGTACCGGTCTGGCTAGATCTCAACAGGGCCCTGTTTTGGTACGATGTAGAACAGACGCGTGCGACACTCGCCGCCAAATCCCAACGTTTGACGGAATGGTGGCAGCCGCACATTTATGATGCCTTCTGGAAGTTCGACGCGAGCGATTTCGACTTCGCGGCCGACGCAATGTCGTCACGCCCTGAGCTTGACGATCGGCTCGTGGCATTGAGCCTTGCATTCGAACTCTATCGGCGCAATGGCCGACCTGCAGCCTGGCGGAAGAAGATGAAATCGCTCGCCCTCCAGCAGGAGCTTTCCGACCGGTTGGCATTGTATATGAGGCCGCCGGCCCAGCCGCAGGCGAGCAAAATGCGCGCCCAAGACAGGCGGTGGAAACTCCGGGAAAAAGCGGATCTAGAGAAGGCGGCCAAGGCTCTCGAATCGTCGAAAACACGCCTTCAAGCAGACCTCGAAAGCCTGAGACTGCAGGTGTCGAGCTCTCCGGCAATCACCGGGCGCCTGTCGGCCATTTCCTACCTTGCCCAGTTCATTCAGGAGAAGGACAGTCCGGGGACCCACTGGGTCGAGCATCGCTGGGATCTGTTAACGCGCACGTTCGGCGCTAACGTTGCGCATTTCTACAGGGATGCCCTTGTCCGATTTTGGCGCCACTACACGCCAAAAGTCCACTCCGAGGGGGCGCCCTTCAACACGACGGAATATGGCACCATCCTGGGATTGGCAGGCCTTCAGATCGAAAGTGCAAGCGGGCATTTCGATCCGGCGACACTGAGCACTTCCGAAGCCCTCCTGGCCTGTCGCTACGCCATATTCGAGTTGAACGGATATCCGTCCTGGTTTGAGGGCCTGTTCGTTACTCACACCAAGACGGTGAGTGCGTTTCTTCTCAACGAAATAGAATTCGAACTGACGGATAGACCCGCTCCAAACAACGCGACACCTGTCTTGCAAACATTGGCTTCGCGAGGCGAGCCGATGTGGGATGCTCTGTCGAGGCCAATATTGGACATGATCGATCGGTTGGGACTTGTCGACATCGACAAGCTCGAGCGGTTGCTTCAGATTGTCGACGGATCGAACCTGACGGATGGCGAGCTGTCACCGGTTGCTGCAAAGTGGTGCGCTCAGATCACAGCGATTGGTCATCTCGGTCGTTGGCTCGCGTTTTGGGCGAGCGTAGATCCTCAACCGGCGCTTGCGGCATTACGGAGTCACTTGGCCACTCGATCCGATGCCGATGCAAAGCACCTGGCCATGATCTTTGCGGTCAGCCTATGTGGCAGAGATAATCGGCGCTACACGCGGTCCGCAAACCTTCACCCAAATGAACTGAAGGATTTGTATTTTCTTCTCCATCAACATATTCGCCGCGCGGACGACATCAATCGAGCGAATACCGGCGTCTACAGTCCCGGCCTGCGCGATGAGGCACAGGAAGCACGCGACACTCTCGTGGAGCGCTTGAACAACATCCCCGGCAAATCTGCCTATCTAGCTTTGAGTGGCATCGCCGCAAATGAACCCTCAAGACTATGGTTCCGCAATGTCGCCATTGAAAAGGCTTCGCGCGAGGGAGATATCGAGGCATTTTCGCCAAAGGCCATTCATATGCTTGCTCAACGTCACGAACGCCCCCCCATTTCGTCCAGACAGCTAGCGGACACTTTGTTGCTCCGTCTGACAGAACTTGGAGAGAGAGCCGACAGAACACTGAAAGCGGCAAGTGGCAAGGCAGGTGTGACGACGACGCCTGCGGCGGCGGCGATCGTTGCGCGCGAATTGCGGCTTTCCGCGGCGGGCGATTACGACGTTGATGAAGCTCAGAATGCGACGGGAGCCATCACCGCGATCAAAGCCGCGATTTCATCCCTGTCTGTATCGCATCGTGTCCATGTTCGTCTTGTCGACGGGATAAGGGGGAAGGAGGTGCTTTCATCCTTTCGCCACTGGATTTCCAAAGAAAATGCATGCTCTGGACGCAGGGGACTGTTTGTCGTCGTTCAGTCGAAGACTCGGCGGCGATGGAGGATCAACGGTTTCAGCAAAACGGACTTGGACGGGCTTGGAGAAGCCCTTCGAAATACATGGACGGAAACCGAGAACACGGCTCCCGATGTCGATGATGTGGATATCGTCACCGTCGACCTGTCTGCGCCTTCGCCGGAAGAGCTGAACCGGACCCGCAACAATCTGGATCGCCTACTCGATTTCGCTCGCTGGATGTGGGGAACATCGCTGATGAGATTGGGTTCAACGATGGTTGTGGCGGGCATCTCTGCGTTGACCGGGATCATACAATTGTTCGTTGAGGAAATCGCGTCCAAGGCCTTAGACATCGAGCTACATATCCCTGAAACTTCAGCCTATGTCGGCTGGATACTGTTGGCACTGGGCATATCCGTCGGGCTCTTGGCCGCATTCTTGCAACTAGACAAAAAACGCTAGCGCCGCGGTTCCATTAAGGCACGCTGACGCTGGAGTTCGTGCGTCGAATAATCCGGACGTCACCTCTTTTTGCGCGAACTTTTGCACAACTACACAACCACAGTAAGTTGTGGAAGAAGAGTTACTCCACCACGACATTTCCCTCGATTACATAGATCCTAATATTCTTAGCTAAGATCCGAGTCGCCGGGGCCATTCATGAAATATGCTTCGAAAGAGAGACCGAAACGCCCCTCGCTCGACGAACGATTCGAGTTCGTCGGTGACGCGATCGATGCGGGCCACAAAGGCAAACTACGAGCTTCAATTTACGATGTCGAAGAGCGGATTTCAGGTATCGAGCGAACCCTGAAGCTGTGGGAAAAGACCGGAAGCCCAATCGACGAGGATCTTCGATCTTTGTGGCTCCATGAAATGCGACAGGTGCAGCGCTTGATGTCATATGCGGGCGCACAGGAGGTCATCGTCGATCTATTGGAGTTCGTCGAAGACGACAGCCATTTTGGGATCGTTCTCGATCGCCTGGGGCACCCCCTCTCGGAGAAGCGAAAGAAAGCGGCTAGGGGCCACTGGTTACGCAATCTTCACGGCTCTCGACTGCGCTCCCTCTTTTGGCGGAATATCCGCAGGGTCGTACAGGCTCTTTCAATTGTCCATGCGCAGGGTCTGGTTCACGGCCGCATTGGTGCCGAAAACATCCTAACTGATGCCGGGGAGGATCCGGATTTCTTGCTGACGGGTTTCGAATGGAGTCTCTGGCTGAATGCCCATCAACCGGAGGCGATGAACGCTCCGGTAGGCGACGCCGCTCATGATCTGCAGAGCGGGGCGTATTCGTTCGACGGTGATTGGCGGTCACTGGGCCACATGGTTGCGGAGTGCCTCGGGTCTGTCGTGAAAGCCACAGGCGATGTGGTTTCCGACAGGACGGCCGAACCATTCATTGCTCTCGACATCTCCGAGCGGCTGCTAATTCGACGCCTGGTAGCTCCAGGTAGAATGGATCAGCTCGACCCGGCAGCACTGATGGAAGCGATCGACGATATCGTTGCCACGCTTGCGCAGACCGCACAAAAGAGCGCCGGGACGTTCGTCTTGAACTTCGAGCGCCGAGCGAACCTTGGAAAGGCAATCTACGATATTACCGACGGCAATATTGCGGTCGACGAGCACCGACTGCAGTTGGACTGGGTGCGTGCGGATATCGAGGATGCCCCACGTTTGATCGTCTCGCGTGATTTCGACAATGGATCTGGCACGATGCGTATTGTCGGCAAATCCATGGTTTATCGGATCAAGGCGGCAACAGTCGATGGGAGCACGAGCTGGAGTGTGGCGAGCTGCTATTCGGTTCAAGCACGTGATGGTTCGTTTGCAATAGGCGACAGTCTCGACCATCAACTCTTGCAGCCCATCGTGGTTGCGAGCGGTTCGCGGGACACCCAAGAGACGATATCGCGGCTCGGTCCAGACCTGATTGAATGGAGTGTCTTTGCGGGAAGGCCAGCAGACAAAGCCCCTGATACGGAGCTTGAGACCGTCACAAGCGCGTTGATCCTGCTCCAGGCTCTTGAGGGGGTCGTAAAGGGCCTCGAGGTCTACCCAGTCGAAATCCTTGACCAGGGTCGTCGCCACGGGCGAATAACCGTAGTCCTTCGCGCTGATCCGCATAGCGACCGAGACAAGATAGCCAAAAGGATTGGACTGTCGGAGGGCAACAAATCCCTGAAGCGTCTTTTCGAGGAAGAGCAGCGAGAGTCGGAGGCAAAATGGCTCATCAGCCAATCGGCGAGCTTGGGCGGTAGCGGGAACAGTGACGTGGCGGCAGCCTTCGTCGATGTCACCGACCACAAGGGCTTGCGTTGCTATGAGTTTGAGCTCGATGAACCCCTGCCTGGCGAAGGACCCTTTTTTCTACGTCCGGCCCGTGACCTCGGAACTGAACATGTGATTGGGCGCCGAGTACGAAATATCAAAGCGCTAAGCACGCGCATCGATCTGGCTGAAATGCTGTCGGACCCCTGGAAGGTGCGCAGATCGGGCCGCGATGTACTTTCGAACGAAGATCGCCTGGATGAAGCCTTCCTCGACCTGGATCAACCAAAACGGGATGCATTGATTGCATTGTGGTCCACCCTCCCCTCCTTCTTCGTAGTGGGTCCGCCGGGTGTCGGGAAAACAAAGCTTGCAACGGAAATCGTCCGAAGGAAGTTCGGGAGGGATCGTTCGACCCGTATGCTGATTAGCGCTCAGGGTCACGATGCACTGGATCACCTCCAGTCCAAGGTGAAGGAAACCTTTGACGCGGAAGGAATAAGCGACCTCCTCGTCGTTCGGTCGACGACAACGTCTGAAAAGCGGGGACCGGTTACGAAAGAGGATGTTCATGCGATGAGTGGAAACGTCCTCCGTCGGCTCAAGAACAGCCCGCTTCGACAAAATCTGCCAGTCTCGTTGCAGTCGCGCATTGCCGACCTCTGTGACGCAAGCGAACGGCCAACTAACGAAAAACATCTTGTCGATCGGGAGCAGAGGTCCGGAATTGGCGCACTGTCCAGCTTGATGCTGGATTCCGCAAATATCGTCATCTCTACGGCAAATTCGCCGGATATCGAGAGATTGGTTGAAGATAGAGAACAGTTCGATTGGGTGATTGTCGAGGAAGCGGCCAAGGCAACTGGTCCCGAATTGGTCGGCCCGTTGATGCTCTCAGGCCGCCGCCTTCTAATAGGCGACCATAACCAGCTCCCGCCATTTGAGGCTGATCGGTTGGTCAAGATTCTCAAAGATCATGACCTTACTGCCGAAGCACTTTCACTTGTTCCCACACTCGTCGGCCCCCTGCTGAGAGATGGTGAGGTCGATGAAATCACAGCGATCACATCGGACCCCGGCCGCCTGAGCCAGATATCACGCGTCGCACTGCGGCTCTTGCAGCCCTTCAGGACGTTTGTAAAGGATGACGAAGACCGTTCCGCTACGAACGACAGTCATAGAGGAATATCCTCAACCCTGACCGAGCAGCGGAGAATGGATCCTGCGATAGCTCTCCTGGTCTCGAAGACATTCTACCGTGGCACTCTGTGGACCGAAAAAGGACGCCAGGCGCGAGCCGAAGCTGGAGAGACCCCGATTGCGCAGCATGGCCCGCTTCCGAAGTCACCTATCGTAGTGATCGACTTCCCTCATGTTAGCGAAACCAGGCAAGCGCAGAATATGGAGCGGGGCAGGCCTCGCTGGCACAATCCCTCCGAGATTGATTCTGTCATGGATGCGTTGAGGCATGTACGCAGGGCAGAAGCTTCGGTTGCGCCAACGCTTGCAGTGCTCACACCCTACAAGGCTCAGGTCGACAAGATAAACAACCGCCTCAAACTTGAAATCGACGGTGCTCTAAGACACCTCGCCGATTTCAAGTCGGTGCGGACCGACGGATCCTTCGTTGGAACGATCGATTCATTTCAGGGAAATGAGGCTGATGTCGTGGTTTTGTCTCTCGTAAGGAACAACCCGCGCACGGGCAGCGGGGCGCTTGGTTTCTTGAGGGATCCCCGGCGCATGAACGTTGCCATCAGCCGCGCAAAGTCTCAGCTCATCATCGTGGGAAGTATCAAGTTTCTTGAGGAAGCCGTTCGAGGCGTGAACCCGGACGAAGACGAGCACGATCTGTCGTTTCTGACTTTGATGACCCAAACGTTGAGAGAGCTTGCGAAAAGCGACCGTCAGGGCACGCCCCTGGCTACGTTCATCAAACGTGATCTGCTGAAAGGATCGAGATGACCGCTCTCATCGCGATCCCAATCTTCCGCGTCGGATGCAAAGTCGAAATCGATCGGGGCCGGTCCTGGAGCGTCGTGGAGGAGGCCGTCCTTTGGGCGGTGGCCCGCAAGAGCCGGACGATCGCCTGGTTAAGGGGTCAAACTGATCTCCCTCATCAGATTGTCGTCGGGGCTCTGGCTCGGCTCATGCAATTCCGGCTTGTAGAGGCCGTGATCTCAGACAGCGGCGCTGCGTTCAAAGCAAGCTCTTACGGCCTCAGGATCGTAACCGGCGGTGACGCGCTGCCATATTTTCCGAAGCGATTTTCGAAGAGGGTGGGATTCGTCATCGAATGGGCGACGGGAGAGTTTTTCCCGACGGCACAAATAACGTTGATGTCGCCATATAAACTTGAGCAGGAGCGGCTCGCAGGAGCTGAAATCCGGCAACTTAACGTTACTGGCGGCCTTCCGCCTATGTCACACTCGGCCAACCTCAATCGCTTGGCAGACATTGCTACCCGTGGATGGGACGAGCGAATTGCGCTGGTCGACGGGCGCACCGCAACATTGCACGACAACGAGTTCATGGTCGTCAAAGTGATCGACGGTTCACCGAGAGGATTGCCGGATACGGCCGGTACCAAGCTGAAAACGCTCGTAGACGAAGCCTGCGCGTTGCCAGCCGGCACGAAATCCATGTCCGTATCCTACGCAGGCCCCCGCGAGGATGACGAAGGATTGGCTGAAGAGCATGCTTGCACGTTCGATCATTCAGACATCATCATTGGCGGTTCCCAGCAGCGGACCTGTTTTGAGGAACTCCTCGGACGAGCGCACCGAAGAGTAGTTATCCACTCCACGTTTCTGGACACGAAGCGCTTCGAAGTAATGAGCGAGCTCATCAGGACAGCCTGTCTAAAAGGGGTACGCTTCGACTTCCTGTGGGGTGCTGAACGGGATGACGACACAGAGCAAAAAAACCACCGTTCGGCCGTTGAGATTGCGCGGATGATCCGGAACGATCGCGACTTGCGCGGTCGATGCACAGTCCACCTGCGCTCGACGGGATCGCATGCAAAGCTTATTCTCGCCGACACGCTACACGATGGCTGGATCGCCGGCGTCAGCTCGTGCAATTGGCTTTCTTCGCCATTCCAGAGCGTCGAGCTGACAGCATTGTTGCGAGACCAACACGCGGTTGCTGATGTAGCTGAAGCTCTTCGGCATCTTGTCGGAAGACGGGGTCTTTATGACGATCTTGCCACTGAAATGGCAATCACGGCGATTGAGCTTCGGCGCACGCCGAAAGGAACGGGCAACGATCGCGTGCGCATACTGATCGGCGAGGAACATGATCGATTCTTAAGGGTTGCAAGCGGAGCAGCGAAACGCCGATTCACTGTTGGCAGCAACCGCCTGGGTACGACCGCTCGCCCGGGAGCTCTCCTTCAAGGCGAGGCCGCCGCGTCCGACCAAGTCCAAGCGACAGTCATCTACTCTACAACGACAGGCCCGGTAAAAAACCGGCATGCTCGGGCATTGGCGGATGAATCAGCTGAAGCCGGAGTGCGACTCGTGCGGACAAAGAAGATCCCACTTCATGGCAAATTTGTCGCCGTCGATGACGACGAAATTGCTGTGACCAGCCTCAATTGGGCGTCGGCCTCCGCGGACCCAGATTTCCCGTGGGGTGAAATTGGCGTTCACATAAACTCGGAGGGCTTAGCTGCTGCAGTTTGTCGCCAACTTGAGGTGATTTTTCCCATGTTGAAAGAGGGAGCGGATACCGAAGAGGAGTGATCGCTCTACCCCTCAATGAGTTATGGCGGAGGCGTTACACCCGTTGTACGAGCGACATCGTCGCCACCTTTCTCTACACGGCGACTTTCATCGCCGGCCTCATGTGCTGTCAGGAACTGGCGCGTCGACCTTCGGCGTTGAACGTCTGGGGAATTTTGGTCCGAGCCGTTGGTCCTCCAACACACTCAACTCATGTTCGTTGATCTCGATCGTCACAATCCCCTCCGGCGTATAGATTGTGGCGTCGGCTAGAAGGTCGATGAGCCCCGCCTCTTCATCACTGTATTCGACAAGTGATTGATAAGGAATCTCAACGGTCATCGATTCATCCCCGCCGATTTTCCCGATGACGCGATAGCGCTCAAACAACGTACTGAAGATTGCACGCGCGATCACCGCATAATGAATGAGCTGAATCGCCTGATTCCGAATTTCCTCGTCAGTCTTGGCTAGCAGCGTAACCGGGGCGCTGACGATGGCTACCTTATGCTCAATATTGTAGCCCATCGAAATACACGGAATCGACAATGCAGCACATTCCGAAAACACCAGTTTTGCCAATAGCTCGAACCGCTCGCTCTCAGTTAGCTGCTTGGATAAACGAATTACCTCGAGCCGCTCGTCGGTTTTGGCCTTGAGTGCCAGTCGCGTATCCCTACCAAGCGCGAAGAATGCCACATGCTGAAACATTTCCCGCTCTGATAAGATCGAGTTGTTGTCTATCCCAAAAATGTCTACCGCAGCGTCTATCGCCATGCATACTTCAAGCAGTTTCAAAACGTTGATGTGGAGCTGATCATGTGTCCACCTTCGAGTTTCAACAACTGGAGGGGTCTGACGTTTGATATTCCTAAAAAGGACTGATTTAGGTTCGTATACAATGCCGCTGCTGCCCATATGCGATAGCGCGTTGCGGACCAAGGGATCGTAGCCGCCTAGAAAGTCTTTAGGGCCACCCGCCTGCCGAATCCGCGCAGCTATAAACTCAGCTTTGCTACGCTCGCCCAGTCCAAGGTCGGTGTGGTGAATATCGATGAACGTTCCTTCTTTGAATTGGTAGCACGCCATTAACAGCGATAGGTACGGGTCGAGAACGTCGGCGACCAGGGGGCGGTAGATCTTCGTCGCGATATGAGCTGTATCAGACTCCGAGTACGCCTCAAGTTCACCCAGCCGCGAAAATTCCTCCGAAATCCGGACCATTTGATTTTTCATGGACCTCTGAAGCGAGGTCCAAGGCAAGAACACTTTGATTAGGAAATCTCTCTGATCACGGCTTCCAGCCTCGTGAAACAGCAACAGCAGATACTCGAGGTTTTCCAAACGACGGGATGGGTCATAGCTGGCAACAAGTTTACTAATCAGCCCACTAAGCGTTTCCTCGTCTAGGTCGGAACCAGATCTGACAAAGAAGAGCTTTTCTGGGTCCATCCTCGAAAAAAACGACTCCAGTTCATTGAGGGTATAGGTGGGCACGAGCATCTGTTTTCCCAGTTGTTGAGGCCATTCCCAAGCTTGACGGTCAAGTATACGCATCTCGGCGCCGACGTTACCAGATACTCAGTCAAAGAACTGCCCACGCCCGAAACCTCCCCCTCCCCGTCATCTCCCTGAGCCCAAGCTCCTCGACGTTCCTGAGCGCCGCCCGCGCCGCCACCCTGAGCGTCTCGGCGACCATGCCGGCCGAGACGAGCGGCCGCGAAACGACGAGCTCGATCAGCCCGGCAAGTTTGAGGACGAGCGCCGGCCGACGAGGTGCCGCTCCATCATCTGCCGCGCGAGCGCCAGCCGGTCGTGCTCCTTGGGGCCGCGTTCAGCGGCCGCGATGATTCCGTTGACCAGCGCCAGCAGCCGGGCGTCGCGAACGCGATGCCGCCGGCGCTCGACGGCAGTGGATTTGAAACCGCGATTGACCGGTCAGATGCGCCGCCGTCGTCAGACCCGCTTGCCGCAGCGTCTGGGCGGCAAGCAGCCGGCCGAGCCATGGCGCGTGCTGCAAGACCTGCAGATCGTTCCAGGCATCGAGCAACAGCGCGGCGAGCAGCACCGGTGGCAGCCGTCTCGGCCAGGACGACACGCCATTCCGCGAGCCGCTCGTCCTCGTCCCAGTCGAGATCGTAGACCAAGCGGATCCTTCTCCTTCTCTCTCTCTCTCTCTCTCTCTCTCTCTCTCTCTCTCGCGCGCGCGTCCGGGCGCCTTGGCCTCGGCAATCGCCGCGTCGGCGCGGACAAGCACGGCGTCGATGGCCGCAAGCTCTGCGGCCAGTGATCGGACGCGTCCGGCTCCGCCCCCTCCTTCCCCGACGGCCTTCGCAATCGATGCCGCCGGCTGGCCGACACTCGACGGTACTGCCCCGACCCCTACGGCGGCTTCGTCGCTTCCGGCTCTCTCCCGCGCACGCGGCGCAAACGTCCTGACTGAGCGCCCCTGCGGCTGTCGGCGGGTCCGCAGCACGTCTCGCGCGATGGTCAGTTCGTGCGTCGGTGTGCGGATGTCGTCGCCGGCATCATGCACAAGGTCCTCGAGGTGGACGAGCTCGCCATCGAGCCATAGCGAGGCGCAGGCGTCGGCGAAATCGGATCGTTCGATCCGACCCCGACCGAGCGGCGCAATGCGATCCGCTCGTCGAGACGGGCCAGTACAGTGGTCTCAAACACCGGCTGCAGCAGTAGACGGCCGGGGGTAATGAACAATTAACCATATGAATTAACGCCAAAAATATTGCAAACGGAAGCTAAAACGCACCATCTTTCCGTCATCCGGACGTGACTTTTCGTGCACTTTCACTATCGATAGGGATCCAGTATCGATAGTGCGATGTACATCGGTGTTGTACACTTCGCAAACCAATGATAGGGTGGCCATACGCGCCGAACGACGGAGGCCCTGATGCCCCAGACCACGTACAAGATCAGTGAAGCCCGCAA
>Ga0209281_1000699_pt1 | contig 33964 bp, 29 predicted proteins | sample MedtruBG_FD_187514 | JGI IMG/M metagenome (GOLD analysis project Ga0209281, IMG submission 187514) | Root nodule microbial communities of legume samples collected from California, USA - Medicago truncatula BG (SPAdes) (version 2) | ecosystem: Host-associated > Plants > Roots > Nodule | place... | reverse complement strand
TTTTCCTCATCCCATCTTATTACATCAATAAAACATGATTTGTAACATAATTTACATCCTACACATTTTTCTTTATCAAAATTTATAACATTATTCATATTCATAATTTATTCCCTCCTCTTTTAGAAATCTTAAAAATTATCCTTTTCTTCGGCAAAAATTTGTGGGAGTATTTCAGCCAAGTGTGTAAATTCCTTTATGTTGTGTAGTAATAAGCTTTTAGGCCCCATCTCTGGCATTCTTATTCCATCTGGCAGTGCCTTTACAGCTTTTCCATTAACTATTGTCCATCCCATCCAAAAACGTGTTCTAAGTTCAACACCGCCTTCAATTTCTCTTATGAAGTGTGTCATTATTGTTGGTGGTGCTGAAAAAGGAGGTTGTCCATTTCCAAAACCTTTAGCACATACAATTGTACCGCAAGCTTCTGTCCCAATTTTGTTTACATCAAAACCTAAATCTCCTGGGTTCTTAAAGTTAATGAATATGTTATCTGGGCCCATTCCTGTATCTTCATACACATCATGAGTTGTATCCCAATAACGCTCTTTATATGATAATTCTTTGTCTTTCGCTTTTTCTCTTTGTTGAGTCTCAGCTCTATAGTGATCTTCTGGATCCCAGATAGTATATCTAAGGTTATCAAGCCCATGCCATGCAAACCACCAGTCAAACATTTCTGTAGTAACCCCTGGCATTGTAGTTAAATTAGCTACAAAACCTGATCCATCTTCCATTATGCAATATCCGATTTCAGAATCTAGATATCCTGGCTCGAATAACTCATTTCTATCTTGTATTTTTAATGCCTTTGATGGATTTATAGGCCCTTTCAACACCAAATCGTATTTTTCCTTTGGTGCTGGTGTCATTTCAAGATTATAGTACTTAAAATAGCTTTTTAACTTATCTTCCTCTTTAACAGGCACTCTTTCTGATTTTTTTTGTTCCATAGTATTTACACCTTCCTCACTTTCAAATATGATTCATATTAATTAACCACGATAATATGTAAAGCAATCCATATGCCAAATATTTAAAAGTTAGTAATTATAAGCTGTGAATAATTTACTGTTTTATAAAGAAGCTAGTGATTATGCACTTTCCTTAGATATCTTATAGAATTGTATAATAAAATATTATTGTAAATAAATTAAAAAAGCATGATATCTTATCCTATTTTCTATCCTTAAATTGACCAATCGAAACAAAATTGTTTCGCACCTTCAACAAATAAGTTGGCAGTTATACTTTTATGTAAAATATAACTTAGGTAATATTCTACATAAAATTGCAATACTAACAAAAAAATCACTAACAAGTCTATTAAACTCGCCAGTGATTCCTTATCTTTTGAAATTATTCTCATTTTTACTTTCACTAAATTACATAATAAGCCACATAGTATCTTTAATACAAAACTATATTATAAAGAAACATTTTTTTATCACCACTCTTTAATCCCCAATGCTTTGGCTTTCCTTAAGACAGTAGGTTGAGTTACCCCTAGTACTTTTGCGGCTTTTCGTGAACTTTTATATTTTTTTAAAGCTTTTTCAATTATATTTCTTTCTACTATATCTGTGGCTTCTTTTAGAGTAATATTCTCATTTTCAATAATATGGTAAGTAAATTTCTCTTTCTCAAGAATATTAAGAACATCACTTCCATATATTATAGATCCATCGCCTATTATTACAAGACGTTCTATAGTATTTTCTAACTCTCGCACATTTCCTAGCCACTCATAATTTTCTAAATAGTCTATTGCAGCAGCTTCAAATTCCTTATTCTTACTATATTTGTCTGTGAACTTATCAAGGAATTTATGAGCCAACACAGGAATATCTGCTTTTCTTTCTCGTAATGGTGGTATTTCAATTGGTATTACGTTCAACCTATAAAATAAATCTTCCCTAAATGTTCCATTTTTAACTTGCTCCTGAAGATTTTTATTAGTTGCGGCTATAATTCTTACATCAAGACTGATAGGCTTTGTTCCACCAATTCTTGTAATTTCTCTCTCTTGAAGCACCCTCAAAAGCTTTGACTGAAGTTTTATCGGCATTTCACCTATCTCATCAAGAAGTAAAGTTCCTCCTTGTGCAATTTCAAAGTAGCCTAATTTTTCTTTCTTATTAGCACCTGTAAAAGCACCTTTTTCATACCCGAATATTTCTGATTCAATGAGACTTTCTGGAATAGCAGCACAATTAACTTTTATGTATGCCTGTCCATTTCTATTGCTTCTTTTATAAATTTCTCTCGCGATAACTTCCTTTCCAACTCCCGTTTCTCCAGTTATTAGAACTGTAGCATCAGTTTTTGCTACATGATTGATTAATTGCGTAATTTTCTCCATTGATGGATCTTTTACTATCATTCCGTCTTCAACTTGGTTATTTCTTAGATATATTAACTCATTATAATATCTCTTACTCTTTTTCTCTGCCTCATGTAGCTTTTTCTTTAATTGAACAAAGTCCTCCATTTCTTTTATTATTACAAGGACACGACTTACTTCTCCTAGATTATTAAAATAGGGCTTCCCCACAAAATGAACCGTTTTTTTATTCCCCTTTGTGACAATAGTACCTATAACAGAAACAATTCTTTTTTCATCTAATACCATCTTACATATTGCAAATGGTTTTTCAGTCACATATGATTCCTTATCATTTTGAGTATTCTTAATGAACTTATCGTTTAATTCCTCATTTTGTAGCACCACATATTCGCCACTTAAGTATTTTTCATTTAAAATCGTTTGCATATTCTTACCGATTATTTCATTATGTTGTATGCCTGTTATCTTTGTATAACTCTTATTAGCAGAAATAACAATTCCATCTTTATCAGATAAATACATACCAGTACATATGGTATCTCCAATGTCAAAAATATTAATTTCCGATTGTCCCAATGCTTTATTTTCTTCAATTATCATATTTATTTTTTCTTCACATAAAGCATTATTTTCAATTAACTTATTAAGTATACGATTAACTGATAAGCTTGTATTATCTATCAATTTATCTAATTTTTCTTTTATTTCAGAATCAATTTCAATTAAGTATTTATGACTCAAACTTAATCCCTCCACATAAATTAACTATGTATTTTTTATCCACGGAATATTAATTTAGATTACAATATTAATTATTTCAAATTATGCAAGATAAAACTTTCACTTTTGTACTCATTATAGCATAGCGTTCTTTGAAAAAAACAATTTATTTTACTAGTAATGAAATATAAAATGGATATCCAAAACTATTAAATATTTTGAGATATCCATTTAATTATATAAATATATTATTTCTTTTAGTGTTTCAGATGATTACACTACACTGTTCGGATTTTCAGATACTTTTGAATTTATTACTTGAATTAAACATTTTAATTCTTCTATAGAACTTTTAGTTTTCGTAAAATTATTTATTATTTTTTCTATATTGCTTGGAGAATATTATATCTTCTCTTATTAAAGACGAATAAAGTGCTCTACTGTTGGATATCCTACACTATTGCTAATATCTTCAATGTATATATAAATCTTTAATATTAAATTTTCCGCTCACTCAAGGCGTATCTTTTGCAATAACTGTGAAAAAGATACCCCTTCTATTTCTTTTATTATCTTTGTACAATAAGGATTAGAAAAGTGAAATTTACTAGCAACGTCCTACAATACAATATGCTTATAATTATCCTGTATATACGTTATCATTTCAATATTTTTTAGTGCCTCTTTTTTTGATTGCCCTCTCTTAATAAAAATAATATACAATAGTTCTTACTCTATAATTAAAACATCCTCGTTAATTCTAATAAATCCTTGCTTTATAGATTTTACATTGTGATAATTATTGGTATTAGTAATTACTATAGGCGTAGTAACATCCAATCCTTTATCTATAATTTTATCTATTTCAAACTTTACTAATAAATCACCTTTTTTAACAGTTTCTCCTTGGATTACAATTAATTCAAAATGCTCACCATTCAAACTTACGGTATTAAACCCTATATGTATTAATATTTCAACTCCATTATCTGAAGTTATTCCTACTGCATGACCTGTCGGAAATGCTACTGAAACAACGCCATTTACGGGACTAACCAATTTTCCTTCTGAAGGTACAATTGCAATCCCTTTTCCTAGCGCTCCACTTGCAAATACTTGATCTGAAACCTGAAATAATTCCTTAATTTCACCGTTTAAAGGACTCGATATAATCTCTGTTGTAGTTACTTCATTTAGATTTATCGCATTTTTACTAACCGTATTTTCTTCAATTGCTGTATTATCATCTATCTCACTTCTCTTCTCTACTTTTGGATCTTTAAAAGTTATGAAAGATAATATTGCTGACAATAGATATGATATAATAACTGCTATTACTAATCCTTTAAATCCTTGTCCAAAATACACTGGTAATGTTAAGAAGCCTGGAATAAGATATCCTATAGCTGCACTGCCTGAATATCCTGCAATTGCACCACCCACAGCCCCACCAATTGATGCACAAATAAATGGAGTTTTATATTTTAACGTTATTCCATATATAGCTGGCTCTGTAACACCTAATAATCCTGTTGGTATTGTAGATATAGAAGCTTTTCTTACGCTCTTATTTTTAGTTTTTAACAATACACCTAACACAGCACCAGCTTGACCTATACTTGCAGATATTGCAAGTGACATAAATGTATCTACTCCGTGCAACGATAGGTTGTTTATGATTAGCGGCATAGCTCCCCAATGAATACCTCTAATGACTAATGTCTGCCATGAAGCTCCTACTATAATTCCAACTATTATTGGGCTTAAATTATATAGGAAATCGTATGCAATTCCAACTGTATTAGTTATAATTGTTGTTATTGGACCAATTACTATGAATGTTAGAGGAGCCATTATAATTAAACAAAGTACAGGCATAAAAAAAAGTTTTAAATTCTCATTAATTACTTTGTTTAAAACCTTTTCTAATTTAGATAATAGAAATACAGATATTATTATTGGGATAAAAGTAAAAGAATAATCTATACCTTTAACAGGAACCCCTAAAAAATCAATTAGAATGTTTTTATTAAAAAGACTAATGATATCTGGATAGATTAATATTGCACCTAAAGTTAAAGCTATAAATTCATTTGCTCCGAACTTCCTTGCTGCTGTTAATGCTATTAGTATAGGCATGAAGTAAAGCGTGCTATCTTCTACTGCATGTAGAATTTGATAAGTTCCACTATCCATTGATACGTAATTTAAATATACAAATATGGCTAATAAACCTTTAAGAATACTAACACTTGCTAATATACTTAAAACTGGTGCAAATATTCCCGATATTAAATCAAGAGCTTTATGACCTATACTGCTTTCATCGTTTGCTTCTTTACTAATTTCTTTGCTGTTATCTTTTAGATTAGTTAATTTGATTATTTCTTTGTAAACATCACCCACGGTATTTCCTATTACAACTTGAAATTGCCCTCCGCTTTCAACAATACTTATAACTCCATCAAGTTCTTCTAAACCGCCTTTATTCGCTTTACTATTATCCCCTAATTTAAACCTTAACCTAGTAACACAATGTACTAGAGAATTTATATTACTTTCACCTCCCACATCCTGGATTATCTTTTTTGCTAATTCCTTATTTTCCATAGTTGTCCTCCTTAGTTCTTTTATCATAGTAATGTCAGTAATTATATTGTATAAAAAAATCGTTTTTAATATCGTTGTTTGTCTAAATTATTATCCTTATTTGCACAGAAGCACGACTATGGTTGTAAATACATGATTTATTTAATAAATCTTCAAACAAAAAACTACTGAAAATTTTAATTTTCAGCAGTCAAGCATTAGTTTAATTAAACTATTTATTGTTTTTTCTATATTGGCTTGGAGAAACGTTATATTTCTTTTTGAAAAGGCGGATAAAGTGTTCCACAGTTGGATATCCAACGCTGCCACTAATGTCAGAAATAGAAATATTTGTGCTAATTAATAAATTTTCTGCACGCTCCAGGCGTATTTTTTGCACCAACTGTGTAAATGTAAGCCCTGTTGCTTCTTTAATAATCTTAGAACAATGTGGATTGGAAAAATGAAATCTATTAGCAACATCATCTAATGAAACCTCTATATAATTATCTTGAATGTAACTTATCATTTCCATATGCTTCAACGTGTCTTTTCTATGTAAACTAGGTAATTCAACATCTTTTTCATGAGCACGGAGTAGTCTAGCAAAGAAAACCATAAGAAGATTGTTAAGAATATTATTATAATATCTAGAATGATTTTGATACTCCAAAAACATTTCTAAGATAGAATTTCTTATCTCCTCATCTTTATTAGTACGGAAAATAATATAATCATTTCGTTGTTCCTTATATAAATTATTTATAAAGAAATTCGAGAGCAGATTATTATTACGCAAAAAATCAAAAAATATATCTTCAAATGTATTTCTACGAATTAGTAAATTTATAACAATACTATCATCAAATACAGCAATAGAATGTGTTACATTAGGTGAAATAATACTTATGTCTCCTTCACCCATTTCTATATTGTTCTCGCCAATTTTTTGAGTACATTTACCTGATAATACATAAATCATTTCAAAAAAAACATGATTATGTGTAAATTCTGGAGTATACCGATTATGCTTAAGAAGAATTATACTGTTTAAACTATTCATTTCAAAATAAGTTTCATCTTCCATTTGTTTTGGTATTTCTTTATCTGAAATTTCAGGAATAATTAAACTATGTTTTTTAATATATCCTCTATCAATACTTTTAAAGTAATTATTATATACCCCGGAATCCTGTTTGGCTTCATAAAATTTTCTATAAAATATCTCATCTTCATTATACGAATATAAATACTGTATTAAATCATTCGAATTCATAAAAACTCCTTTATTAAACGGTTAAAACTCAACTACAAAGTAAAAACGTGTACACATATTATAATTAGTCAATTAAATAAATTAAAAATGATAATTAGTCAATTCCTCATATGTACGCTTTGTAGACTATTTTATAAAGTACCTTAACTAGATTATGTATATATATTTTTATCATAAAAATAATATTTAATCATAAAAATCCCTCTATAAAATCAAAAATAAACGTAACATAAATATTCGATTTAGTCAATTGAATTGATTAGAAATGATAATTGTTACTGTATTTATATAAATATATAATAAACATGAAAGAAGCTAATGAAAATGTTGTCACTGATAATTGTGTAAATTTATTTCTTAAACTCTTGCTACAATAAATAAGTTTATTTAATTAAATAGAAAATAAATAAGGAGATTAAAATATGAGCATTACAAACAGCATTAAAGATTTTAAAATGGAAATTAATCAAGATTTTGTTGATAAAGCAGTAGCACTTGAACCTAGCTTAATAAATACTTTAGTTAAGCCCCTTGAACTTGTAACCATTGAAAAAAATAAAGAAGACTTTGAAATTACTGAAAGAAAATCAATTAATGAGCTTTCTAACCTTTCCTTAAATAAAGGCAAAAGTGTATGTATTGATTTTGGAGATCATCAAGTAGGATATGTGAGTTTTAAGATTAAACCAGTAGGAAGTCCTCCTGATGCTCCAGCACATCTAAGAATTAAATTTGGTGAAACCTTATGTGAAATTGCTGAAGATAGCTCAAGCTACAATGGCAGCATAAGCAGCAGCTGGATACAAGAAGAATTTATGCATGTGGATGTTTTACCAAACACAATAAGTATGCCAAGACGTTATGCATTTAGATATATGGAAATCAAAGTTTTAGATACATCTCCTAAATATCAAATTGTAATTGAAGATGTAAATTGTACTTCTGTTTCTTCTGCTGATATGTCAGCTATTACTCCATTACCTGAAATGGATGAAGATCTAATTAAAATGGACAAGATTGCAATTAAAACACTTCAAGATTGTATGCATTCTGTATTTGAAGATGGTCCAAAACGTGATAGACGTTTATGGATTGGCGATTTAAGATTACAAGCACAAGCAAATTATTATACATTTAAAAACTATGATTTAGTAAAGAGATGTTTATACTTATTTGCAGGGTTAGCTCAAAATGAAGGAAGAGTTGGTGCTTGTTTATTTATTGAACCAAAATTATTAGTAGATGATACTGCACTATATGATTATTCATTATTCTTTATTTCTTGCCTATATGATTATTATGAAGAAACAAAAGATATGACTGTATTACAAGACTTATGGGACGTTGCATATCATCAAGCTGAATTAGCTTTAGAGCGCGTAGATGAAAACGGTGTAGTTCGTGATAGTGATGACTGGTGGTGCTTCTTGGATTGGCATGATGAATTAAACAAGCAAGCCGGAGCACAAGCAATCTTAATATATACATTGAAACAAGCTGAAAAATTAGCAGCAACCATAGGCGATACTCCGAAAAAAGAAATTCTTGAGAAGGCAATAACTAAAACTTCTGAAGGAGCCATAAACTATTTATGGGATAAAGAACAAGGCTTTTTTATAAGTGGAAGTAAAAAGCAAGTATCATGGATTTCTCAAATATGGTTTGTTCTTGCAGAAGTATTTGATAAAGAAATAAATGGACAAATACTAGATAACTTACTAAAGGTTTCACCAAAAGTTGATCTTGTAACTCCATATGCATATCATCATTTAATAGAAGCTTTAATTTTAAATGATAGAAAAGAAGAAGCCTTAGCATGTATGAGAAGCTATTGGGGTGAAATGGTAAATGATGGAGCTGATTGTTTCTGGGAATTATATAATCCAAAAAATAAATATGTTTCTCCATATGGATCTCGTATTATCAATAGTTACTGCCATGCTTGGAGCTGTACACCATCATATTTTATAAGAAAATATTTTTTATAATCTAGTTTTTATCTGTTAACAATTATATATGTTGTGAATTTTCTCTTCATAAAACTACTAATAGATACAAGTTATGTAGACTTCTATTTACAACATATATATTTGACTCTATATATGATTTTTTATGAGAGCAAAAAGAGTATGGTCACGTAAAAAAATATAGCTTATTTACAGCAAAAATCGCAAGAAAAATGTATTAATTTTCAAACCAAAAATCATTGAAAAGAGAGGTAATTTAATTATGCAAAATGTTGGAATTATGAAAGAAAGTAAGGAAATTAAATTTTCAATTTGGCGTCAAAGAATTGGATACGGTTCTTCTGACTTTGCCTGTAACCTGATATGGCAAATGATATCATTGTACTTATTAATTTATTATACAGATGTAGCTGGATTAAGCCCAGCAGCTTGTAGTTTAATATTCTTAATTACTAGAATTATTGATGGCGTAGTGGATGTACTAGTTGGTATAGGAATTGACAAAACAAATACTAAATGGGGAAAATCAAGACCTTATATTTTATTTGGTGCTATTCCCTTTGCAGTTTTTGCAGCTTTAGCATTTAGTGTCCCAAATATATCAGATAGCGGAAAGTTTATTTATGCATTTATAACTTACTTATTCTTATCTATTGCTTACTCAGTTGTAAATGTACCTATGGCATCTATATTACCAGCATTAACAGCAGACCCAAATGAAAGAACTGCTTTAGCATCAACAAGAATGGTTTGCGGATTTATTGGCGCTACTACAGTAAGTTATTTTGGATTAAAAATGATAGATCACTTTGGTCAAGGAAATCAAGCAACTGGTTATAGAATCGTAATGACCATCTTTGGTGTACTCGGATGTCTTATATTCTTCTTTATGTTTTTTAATACAAAAGAAAGAGTTAGTGTAGTTCAACAAGAGCAAGTTTCAATTGTGGCTACATTAAAATCATTATCAAAGAATAAACCTTGGCTAATATTTGGAACTAATATATTATTTATGTGGACAGCATTCTTTATTCAATCTGGGGCATTAATATATTATTTCACATACTTTGTAGGAAGTAAATCAATGGCAGCAACTGTTGCAACAATAATGGCATCATTACCAGTAATATCAAACTTTTTTGTAACACCTATTAGTATAAAAATAGGTAAACGTAATTTATTCACGGTTTCATCAATTGCACAACTTATTGGAATGTTTATAATTTTTATAGCTGGAACAAATTCTACTATTATTATTACAGGGGTAGCTGTAACCGCATTAGCTTTTGGATTAAAACAAGGAATTTATTTCTCAATGCAAGCTGATCCAATTGATTTCGGTGAATGGAAAACTGGAATTAATGCAGCAGGTACTTTATCAGCAGTAAATGGTTTCTTAGGAAAGGTTGCAATGGCAGTAGGTGGAGCAATTTCTGGAGCATTATTATCTTATAGCGGATATGTTGCGAATGCAGAACAAACACACACAGCTTTAATGGCTATACAAGCTATGTATATCTGGATTCCTGGAATACTAATTATTGGTTCAATTATAACTATGTCGTTCTATAATTTAGATAAAATCTACCCACAAATAAGAAAAGATTTAGATGAAAGAAATGCAGCATTAAATGAAGATAATTAGAAAAATTATAACAATAATCATATATAATATTTAAAGTATAAAAATCTCCGGTCACATTTATAATGCCTGGAGATTTTTTATTTATTAAAATAGTTTTAACTATTCCTATTTTACTTACCTCTAGTGTCTAAATCATAAGAATCATAATTATTTCACTGACATATATATCTACATATATAATGTATCTTTCAGTATTTATAATGAGGTGTATTTTAATGAAAAATAAACTGTTAGAAATAGCAGAAAGCCTGGAACCTAAATTAATCAAAGAAAAAGTTCAGCCTATAAGAAAAGTTAAAATAATTAGAGATGAAAATGTATTTCAAGGTTGGAAAGTTAAAGATTTTGGAAGCATTGAAGCTTTAACAAAAATATCATTTAAAACAAGCGATAGTTTTACTATAGACTTTGGCAATCATCAAGTTGGATATATAAATTTATCTATTAATCCCCTAGGAAGTCATCAGGATGCCCCTTTAAGATTAAAATTAAAATTTGGTGAAATGCCATGCGAAATTGGAGAATCATTTGAAACTTATAATGGATGGCTTAGTAAGTCATGGCTTCAAGAAGAAACGATTACTATAGATGTTCTTCCTTCTAATATAACTTTGCCTAGAAGATATGCCTTTAGGTATTTACGTGTTGATATCATAGCTACATCCAGAAAATACAACGTCCAATTTGAACAAATTAGTGTTACTACTGTTAGCTCCGCTGATATAACAAATGTTCCTTCACTTACTAATACATTATTAGATAAAGAATTAATTGATATAGACAGAGTTAGTATAAAAACCCTTCACGACTGCATGCAGTCAGTTTTTGAAGATGGTCCTAAAAGAGACAGAAGACTTTGGATTGGTGACTTACGGTTGCAAGCCTTAGCTAATTACTATACATTTAAAAATTATGATTTAGTTAAACGATGTTTATATTTTTTTGCAGCACTTCTCGAGAAAGATGGGGTAGTTGGTGCGAATGTATTTTTAGAGCCAATTCCCGAAGTTGACGATACTGTTTTATATGACTATTCCCTTTTCTTCGTTTCCATACTTTATGATTACTATCTTGAAACCAAAGATATATATGTACTAGTCGATTTATGGGTAATTGCTATGCTTCAAATTAAATTGGCTTTGCAAAGAGTTGATGAGAAGGGTATTGTTAGAGATGATAAATCCTGGTGGAGTTTTATCGATTGGAATGATAGTTTAAATAAACAAACTCCTAGTCAAGGAGTGTTAATATATGTAATGAAGCAAGCAAGAGAATTAGCAGATATATTATCAGATGAAAAAAACCTAAGATTCTTAGACCTGAACATTTCTTTTCTCTCTCAAGCTAGTATAAAATATCTATATGATTCTGATCAAGGATTTTTTATAAGCGGACAGGAAAATCAAGTATCTTTTGCATCACAAGTTTGGATGATTCTTGCACAAGTCTTTGATAAGGAAGAAAACAATAAACTTCTTGAGAGATTATTTACAACTCCGCCCAAAATAGGTATGGTAACTCCATATATGTATCACCATTTAATTGATGCTTTAATTATAAGTGATAAAAAAGAGAAAGCTTTAGAAGTTATTAGGGCATATTGGGGACAAATGGTTAAGGATGGTGCAGACTGCTTCTTTGAAATATTTAACCCAAACAATGAATTTGAATCACCTTATGGCTCTATTTTAATAAACAGCTATTGTCATGCTTGGAGTTGCACTCCAACTTATTTTATAAGAAAATATTTTACTTGAATTGTAAAAATGTAAATTTAAATTCTGCTTTGTATTCTCGCTTTTCCTCAAAAAAAGAGTGAACTACTAAAAAGTTCACTCCTTCTTAAATATTTTATATATGGTTTTAACCATTTCATAACTAAGCTAATTTTACACTACTTAGTTTTCCCTTTAAATTGATCAGGGGTCAAGCCAATAGTCTTTTTAAATAATTCACTAAAATGTCTGCTATTATGATACCCTACCATTTCGCTTACATCTTTAACTTTATGACCTTCATTTAATAATTTCTTTGCCTTCTCAATTCTAACATTTGTTAAATATTTAATGTAAGTCGTTCCAACTTGTTCTTTAAATAGCATACTTAAATACGTAGGATTAATATCAACCATTTCAGCCATTTCATCTAATGTAATGTCTTTAAAATAATTTTCATCTAAGTATTCTCGTACTTTTATGATAGATTTTCTATTACTATTTTTTTGTATATTAGCTATCCAATCCATTAAACCATCAAAAAAAGATATCATCCATGCCGAAATAGCTCCAATAGTAGTAGCCTTCAAAATTTCAATGTGAGGAACAAATCCTCCGTCTTGATCGACTATGTAATCTTTTCCTGTTTCAGTTGATACTTTTAAAGCTAAGTATACAATTTCCAAACACTCATGACAAAATATTTCTGGTTGAAGATTATATTCCTTTAAATTATCCATAAAATTTTTAACTTGACCAATTACTTCTGATTTATTCCCAGATCTTATATTGAATATTATAGATTCATATCCCTCGTTTATGAGATTAGATACGTGATTGCTATATTCCACATCATTTATATGAACGATTTCTGTAATATCCTTAAAAAATGCATATTTCAATGCCTTTTGAGCTTCTAAGTACGATTTTTTTATATCAGGAATCTGTTTATAGCTTTCACCAATTCCAATATAAAAATCTATATTTTCTTCTTTTAGATATTTTTTAGCTTCAGATATATAATTTATCAAATTAGATTTACTATCAGAATTTGATGTATCAAAGAATATGAATATAAACTCTTTACCTTCATTTATGATAAAATGTCTTACAGAACTATTTATATTACAATGATTAAGCGCTGTATTTATTTTATCGCGAATCTCGTCAATATCTTCTATCTCATCTTCCTGCTTTGCTATAGCCACAGTAAAATCATTCACACTTAATAAATTAATATTATGAGTGCTTAGAATATTAAACAATTTATCATCTCTAATATTTTCTCCATTTATTATTCTACGAACAAATCCTTCTAACATTGCTTTTTGTGATTCTATGAAGCTTTCAACTAATTTGGTTTCCTCTGCTCTTTGTTTTAACAGCACAGTTGCTTTTTCTAATGCCTCTTCAATTTTTTCAGTAGTAACAGGTTTATCAAGATAATCAATTACCCCTAAAGTTATTGCCCGTCTTGCATATTCAAATTCATTATATCCACTAAAAATTATAAATACTGAATTGGGCATAATCTTCTTTGCCTTTTCAATTAAAGTTAATCCATTCATGCTAGGCATATTTATATCAGTAAATATAATATCAGGTTTTTCTTTTTCAATGAGTTCTAACCCACTTACGCCGTTTGATGCCGAACCAACAACTTCAATTCCAAATTCATCCCAGTTTATAATTGCCTTTAACCCTTCAACTACTATATACTCATCATCAATAAGTACTGCCTTTATCATATTATTCTCCCCCTAATTGAGTTACTTTTTGAAACGGAATTTTAACTGTAACCTTTGTTCCCTTATTAACTTCACTTTCAAAAGTAACTCCATAATCTTCTCCGTAATATAACTCTATTCTTTCTTGAACGTTCCTTACACCATAGCCTGATTCAAATTTATGAATATTCTCTACACCTATCCCATCATCTTTAATTACAAATATTATGTCCTCACCTTCTAATCTACCTATTATATCAATCTTTCCGTCACCAGCCTTAGGTTCAAGTCCGTGCAGCATTGCATTTTCTATAAATGGTTGAATTATTAACTTAATTATTTCATGATCCATAATGCTTTCATCTATATGAATATTTACAGCAAATCTATTGTTATATCGTAGATTTTGTATAACTAAATAACTTTCTATTTGTTTCATTTCATTTCTAACTGTTGTAATTTCACTACCTTTATTTAAACTAAGCTTAAAAATATCGGATAATGCAATAGACATTTTAGCGATATCGTCAGCCTTTTTTATTTTTGCAAGCCAATAAATAGAATCTAACGTATTGTAAAGAAAATGTGGATTTATTTGTGCCTGCAATGCTATTAATTCAGCTTCTCTTTGCTTTAGCCTTGAACAGGTTATTCTCTCATTTAGCTCTAAATTTTCTTTTACCATTACCTTAAATTGATTTCCTAAAACTCCAATTTCATCATCACCGAACTCTTCTGTAATGTCTCGTTTACCTTTTCCAACATCTGAGATTGCTCTTTTTAATCTTTTTATAGGCCTATTTAAAGTATTTGAAACAAAGATAGATAAAAATAATGCAACTAAAATAGCGACCACAGAGACTATAACTGTATATACTCCTATAAGCCTAGTGTCTTTTAGCAACTGACTCTTTTTAATAATATGAACTATATTCCATCCTGTAATGTCATTAGTGTAATTACTTGCTGAATATCCTTGTCTTTCTAATGCATTTATATCCACACCTTTTGCATTATTTATTAAACCTTCTATATCTTTATCCCTTTGATTCATAAACACAATTGGTGAATCATTATTTTTTTTATTTTTATCTACTACTAAAAACACACCGTTATCTGAGTTGACATCTGCCTTGGGAAAAGCTTTTAAAAATGCGCTTTCTTTCACATTAATAATCAACAAGCCTAGAGTCTCAAAAGTTTCTGTATCTTTAAGCAATTTAACAGAAGAAAAAGAAAATTCTGTGCTGCCTTCATCTAAAACATTATATCCCATAATAATCTCTTTTCCATTAGCCGCAACAGCCTTTTTATACCACTCTTTTTCCTTTAATTTAGAATAAGGGTTTTGTTGCATTATCTTACCGCCACCATACCTTGTTCCATAATAGAAAAGACGCCCTTCATTGCTATATAAACAGATTGAATCAATATATGTTGTATCTATTGTATAAGCTCTAAATATGTTACTGAATAAATTAACACTTTGAATCGGAAAACTCGAATCATTTAAAGTATATTGTTTAGATGTCTTCAATTCATTTCTCAAGTTTTCATTACTTAAAATAATTCTCATAATATTAGTTATATTATCTAAGTTGTTATCAAGTAGTTCACTTGATTTTTCCAAGTTAGAAAGATACGATTCTTTGTGATTATTTTCTACTATATTTGAGGAATTACTAACTGAGATTATACCTATTAAAGGAATCGGAACAATGATTAATATTATCATGGCTGCAAGATATCTATTTTTGATAGTCCTTATTTTTAAATATTTTTTAATTAATGATCTTAAATTATGTATTATACTAAAAATATTAATCACCTTCCTCTAAGAGTTATCTTAGATATATTTTTTCAATTAATCGCTGCAAATATATCTTTTATTCCAATTTCATAACTCTTAACATTTTTATAACTAATCTTTACTTATTAATTATATCAAAAATTAACATTGTTTTATTATTGACCTGTAACTATATTATTCTCTATTTCATTAACAATAGTTTTATTATTCCTCATAATAGAAAAACAAATCAAACTGATTAGACATAAGAATACTGTACCAGGAAGTATATATACTAGACAAAATCCAATAACTATTGTAATCATATTAATTATTACAACATGAAATTTCTTAATAGAATATATAAAAGATAGTTTTAACACATCTATTATTTTCAATTCAAATCTTGACACTATTGGAAAAGCAATAGTACTTAATGCTATTGTAAAAATGCAAATTAAAAGAAATAAAATAGCAAAGCTGCTAGAAACATTCCCATTGGCTACAACCTTTAAGTCAATGTATGAAACAAAAAAAATAATAAGCTCTGTACTCCATATTATTAATGATTGTTTAAAATTTATTTTATAGGCATTAAAATAGTACCTTGTTATATTGATGTCTTTTTCCCTGATTATTTTTCCCATAGATGCACAAAGTGCAGTTAATGCAGGTCCCATAGGGATTAATGAAACTAATAATAAAACAGACACATTTGATGTTATGTCTAAGCCGAAAGTAATAATATAACCTATAAAAAGTATATTAGTTACTAAAAAATAAATATTTGCTAAAACAAACCATGTTATATAGTTAAATATTGTGAAGATAAGTCCTTCTTTATAGTCTACATTATTATTCATAACAGCAACTCCTTCTAAATCTTTATATAGACCAATTTATTTTCCTTTTTTAATTGAACCAAGATTCTTTATATTATAGTTAACCCAAATTATCAATAAGACCAAAAGCAACTTAAGGTCATTGATTCCAAAAGTTGCTTTTGATTGTATTTTGCTTAATATTAATTAAGTATTATTTTTTCAAACTAGCTTTTACAGCATCGTCAATTTGTTTACAGTATTCTTCTGGAGTCATTTTTCCTAAAATTAAAAGTTGCGAATTATTATGGTTTAAGTCACTAGTCTTTTGATCAAAGTTATATTCCATCCATAACCCACTGTTCTTAACTTTTTTCATTTCGTCTGTTACAAGTTTTGTATACACTGGTATATCCCCAGTTGTCTTGTTAAGCTTAAATCCAGTAATATTACCAAGTTTATTCATAGAATAATCACCAAAGTTTGAAGCAATGTATTTAGCCCAATCTGCTGTTTGATCATCAAATTTATCTTTTGAGAATGCTAATAATGTTCCAAAATTCATTAGGTAATCTTCTTGACTTCCTTTACCTCCAGTAGCTGCTGGGAAGCTAAAGAATCCAACACCATCTTTTCCTAAAGTATTTTTTGCTTCATCATTAAGGTCTCTTGTTGCCCAGCTACCCATATAGTACATTGCAGCTTTTCCATTTAAGAAGCTATCATTTGCAACATTATAATCTATTGTAGTTACTCCATCACCGAAGTATCCTTTTGTTCCCATTTCTTGTACCATTTTAGCTGCTTCTACAAATGCTGGATCAGTGTATGCTATCTTTCCACTATTTGCATCAGCTATAACATTTACTCCTGCTTTACGCATAGCTATGTTAGCAATTTGACGAGTTATTGGCCATTTTTCTTTTCCTGCAAGTGCCATTGGTTGTATTCCTTTGTCTTTTAACTTTTGACATGCAGCCATTAGCTCATCTAAAGTTGTTGGCACTTGTATATTATTATCTTGGAAAATCTTTTTATTATACCATATTCCTTCTATGTTATTTTCAGTTGGTAGCGCATATAATTTATCTGTTCCTAATATATTATTTACACCAGTAACAGTAGTTGGAAGAAGTGAATCTTTTGCGCTTGCTAATGAAGAATCTATATCTATTACTTGGCCTGCTTTAACAAATTGTAATAATTGTGAGTTACTTTGAGAAACAAATAAGTCTGGAAGATCATTACTTGCTGCAAGTACATTTAGCTTTTGATCTAAATCTGTTTGTTGTACTACTTCCATTTCTAAATTAAAGTTTGGATGGTCTTTCTTGTATTCATTAGTTAAATCAGTTATAACCTTTCCTACTCCAGTACTTTCATTCCATATTGATAAAAACTTGACTGTTTTACCTTTTGCCTCAGTAGACTGTTTACCACTATCACCGCCTGATGAAGAACACCCTATTAATAATGATCCACTCATTATTCCTACTAAAATTCCACTTAAAACTTTTTTTCTAATCGATTTCATAAATACCCTCCTAAAATATAATTTAAAGTAAATTGTTTTTATTTTTGAGATATCAGAATAACGTTTACAATGTAATATTAGCACACCACATTTAATTGTTATAGTGTACATTTTTTATGTTAATGTACACTTTTTTATGATGTTTTATTATAAAAAAGTGTACATCATATATCACTAACTGTTTGCTATATAAGCCTAGCCTTTAACTGCTCCTGCTGTCATCCCCTTTATCACCATCTTGTTTAATACTATATATAGTAATAATGTTGGTAGTGTTCCCATTGTTATTGAGGCAAAAATTGGCCCCCAGTCTTTTTGACCAAACTGACCTGTGAACATCATCATACCAGTTTGAATTGTCTTAAGATCTGTTTTGCTTATAAATGTCATTGAGAAAATTAAGTCATTCCAGTTGAACAAGAATTGCAAAGTTAACACAGTTACTATGGCATTTTGTATTAATGGAAGAATAATTCTTAAAAATACTCCATATATACTACATCCATCCATTACTGCTGCTTCCATTATTTCTAATGGAATATTCTTGAAATAAGCTACAAATAAATATATAGACATTGGTAATCCAAATGCGGCATATGTTATGATAAGACTTGTTGGATTATTTAATAAGCCTGACTTCTTATATATCATAAATAAAGGAATTAAAACAACTTGAACTGGTACCATTATTCCCATTAAGAATAATGTTAATGTTGATTTACTTAATTTCCACTTTAATTTAGTTATTGCAAAGGCTGCAGTTGCACTAAATACAATGATTACAACTAATGCTGCAGAAGTTACAAATAAACTATTCTTAAAGAAAATACTCATCTTTCCTATATTCCATGCATCAATATAGTTTTTAAAGTAAAATCCTTTTGGTAATGCATAAACCGGCGATGTAGAAAATTCTGTTGGACCTTTTACTGACGATAACAACAACCATACAATTGGATATATTTCAACAACAAGTAAAAGAGCTATAAGAACTTTTAATACAATACCTACTATTTTGGTCTTGCTAGAATTCTCACCTACGTTCTCCATTCTGCCTTGCGTAATATTCATAGTAAACCTCCTAAAATTTAATTAATCATTTTTAGATAACTTATTTACGATTCCAGTTGCAACTAAACATTCAAACAATATAAATATTGCAATTGCACTTCCATAACCATATTGGCCATATTTAAATGCTGTATCGTACATATACATTGATACCATTTGAGTTGATGTTCCTGGTCCGCCTGCTGTTAATGCTAAAACTGAATCAAATGCCTTTATTGTTCCTGTTAAACTTAATACTAATCCAGTAATTATAACTGGTTTCACTAGAGGTAAAATAATATATCTAACAAGTCTTATCCCACTAGCCCCGTCCAATCTAGCAGATTCTATTGTTTCATCTGGAATTTCAACTAATCCTCCATAGAAGATCAAAGCATATAATCCGACAGCTTTCCAAATATCAGCCACACATAATGACCAAAGAGCTGTTGATGTTTGTCCAAGCCATGGCTGAATCAAAGAATTCAAATTTAAAACATGTAGTAAACTGTTTAATAATCCATATTGAGGTGCTATCTCATAAATCTTTGCAAATAATTGAGACGTTGCAACCGTTGGTAAAACAACTGGGAAGAATACTATTGTTCTTATTAAAGTTTTATATTTTTTTAGTCCAAATACAAACAATAATGATACTAAAAATCCTAATCCAATTTGGCCTACAACAACCACTGCAACATATTTTAAGTTTGTTAATACACTGTTAATAAAGTCAGCATCTTTGAAAAGATGTAAATAGTTACTTAATCCAGTAAATTTGAAATCCATACCTGGCATTCCTGAAAATAGGGAATATACAATAGACCAAACTATTGGAACAAATACTACTATTAAATATAAAATTAATGCTGGTAAAATAAATACTGCAATTGCTTTCTTATCTCTCAATAGCTTTTCCACATTATCACTCTCCACACTTATATAATATAATTTTTTTATTTCTATAATTTATTTATCCCGGGTACAGTTCTAATTATACTAGTGTATACGTTGACAATATAGTGAGTATTTTTTCTGTTTTGGTTCATATTTTTATGAAACTGTTTACTATATTTTCCCTTGTAATTTCTTATATTTTGAAATAGAGTTAATTAGTTCGCTATCTATTTCTAATTCACAACATTTCATCCCCTGTTCTAACTGTTCATCATTACTAAATGATGCAATTGCTATAGATGGAAATTTTTGCTTTGTCACATATTTAAAACAAAAATCATTAATATTATACTTACCATCTCTGCACATATTTCTAAGTTCCTCTAATATTTTGTCATTTGAAGAATTATCATACATATCTATCATATCTTGCGATAATCTTTTCCCATCAATTCTTTTACTAAAGTACCCTCCAGATATGGTCATATAAGACATTAAATTCATTTTTGTTTCGTTGTGATATCTCTTAAATTCTTTATCTAAAGCTACCATCTGTCTGCTCATTAAATACTCTCTATTGACATCCTCTAAACATCCCATGATTTGATTACACACAAAGCCCTTATATAGATTTTCTTCAGCATAGTTTTGAGCCTCGATTATACGAGAAAGACTCCAGTTAGAGCAACCATAGTATCTTATTTTACCCTGTCTTACTTTTTCTTCAAGATAGTCTATTATTGTAGCTACATGAATAGATAAATCATCTCTATGAAGAAAATATATATCTATATAGTTAGTTTTTAAATTCTCTAAACTTCCCTCTAAATCTTCCTCTAGATAGCTTGGATGAACTCTATGTATATTCATAGACTCAAGGTTAGGATGTCCCCCTTTGGTTGCAATAATAACTTTATTTCTAAATCCTGTTTCATTTAACCACTTACCTATTATCTTCTCACTTCTTCCAGTTTCTCCTGGTATCCAATCACCATACACATGAGCAGAATCAATAAAATTTCCTCCCATTTCACAAAATTTATCTAATTGTCTTAGTGCTTTCATCTCCGGAAAGGATGTCCCATAATTAGATGTTCCTAAGCATATTTGAGATGTCTGTAAATTAGTATTATTTAATTGTATTTTTTTCATAAAATCCTCCATTTCATATATCCATACCAATTTAAGGTTGGAAACAAGACCTGCTTCCAACCTTAATAATGATTCTTTCAGTTTTCCTTCCAATTTTTTCATCTTTTCACATACTTTTGTCTACAATATTAATTTATACTGTCACCTATATTCTTCATATGGTAGACGAACTACAATGCCTGTTTCATCAAATTTATATTTTGTATTCTCAAGAGGAGGCATATTATTAACCATATTCATTCCTATAGTAAAAATAGCCTCTGCTGTAGCACGTGGATCCTGTATAACAGTACCTGTCATGAATCCTTTTTGTATTAAATCTCGTGCCTCTGGTATTGCATCAATTCCAACAACTGAAATATTTTTTGTTTTATCTCCTTTGTTATATCCATATTTCTGTAAAGCTTTAATAGCTCCAATTGCCATAGCATCGTTATTTGAAATAACTGCTTCGATCCTATCTCCATATCTTAGAAATAATGATTCCATAGCATTTCTAGCTAAATCCTGCATCCAATCGCAATTAACTACTGCAAGTTGCTCTGTCGCTATTCCTGCCTTATTTATAGTTGAAATTGAATACTCTGTTCTCGCAGCAGCTATTGGACTATCATATTTCCCCCTTAACATAACATACTGGATTTTATTATCTCTATTTCTATCTATCTCTTCTTTGTTATTATTCCATTTATCTACTATAATCCGTCCCTCTAGAATGCCTGATTGTTCAATATTTGATGCTAAAAAAAGAGATTTATTTGGATTACTAATAACTTTAGCAATATTACCTTCCGGTTCAGTATATAAAATAAATGGAATATCTTTTTGCTTGACTTTATATAATGTTTCATTCATTACATCTACTTTTGTAATAACAAAATTAATTACAAAGAGATTATAATTTTCATTAAGTGCCCCATCAATGCTTTCATTTTGTATAGTTTGATTTCCTTTTGCATCAAAAAAAGTAAATTGAACTTTACCTTCATTTTCTCTTTGAATATCTTCTAAACTTTGTTTAACTAAAGACATATATTGATCTTGAAAATTGTATAAGAATACTGCTGCATTGATTTTAACTCCCTCATTTAACTGTTTGACTTCTGCATAAATATTATTTTGACAAGTATTTATTATCAAAACTATAATCACTATGAGTATTAATAATTTCTTCCCACTTTTCATTTGTGCCTCCATAACCATTTAATATAAATAATCTATACTATCTAGTATTTGAGCATCAAAAAAAGTTATTCTTAATTCTAACAATTATATAAAGGATTACACATATTTTATAAATATCCCTAAATCTTTTACTTAACTCGAATCTTTATAATAATTATTCTATTTTAAATTGATCTATTGCAGAGTTTAGTTTTCCTACTAAAACATTTAAATCCTCAGAAAATTGTGATACTTTTTCAATTTCCTCAATTTGCCCTTGTGTTGCTTCCGACACTTGTCCAGTTGTTGCCGCTGTTTCTTCTGATATAGCAGAAATGTTTTCTATAGATACCTTAGTTTTTTCCTTAAAATCAACAATTTCATCAATAGATGTAACCATTTCTTCCAGTTGCTTGTTTATGTTTTCCATACTTTCAAATATAATTCTAAATGAAAGTTCTGTATTTTCAACTGCCTGCTTTTGCTCATTCATAATTACACTTGAGTTAGCTGCATGCTTTGTTACGATTTCTGTTTTATGATGAATGTCATTTATAATTCTACTAATTTGAACAGAAGATTCCTTTGATTTATCTGCTAGCTTTCTTACTTCTTCTGCAACAACAGCAAAACCTTTTCCTGCTTCTCCTGCTCTTGCAGCCTCAATTGCAGCATTTAATGCTAATAAGTTTGTTTGTTCTGAAATATTAGCAATCAACTCAATTATACTTTTTATATCATTAACATTTGAATTTAGACTATTTACATCTTCAATAATTCCGTTATAAACCTCGTTAGTTTCTTCTGCTTTGCCACTTAATGTCTTGATAGACATATTAGCATCTAGTTTTATTTTTTTTGTTTCCTCCAATACTAATGATACATTTTCTGTTTTTCTGTTTACTCTATTAATGCCATCTGACAGTTTATTCATGCAGTCCAATCCCTCTGAAACGCTAACAGCTTGATCTGCAGTACCTATAGAAATTTCACTCATTGTTGCAGCAATTTCCTCTGAAGCTGCATAAGAATGTACTGAGACTTCTGCAATTACTTTTGTATTATTAGATACACTTTCAGCTAAGGTTTTAACCTCGCCAAGTAATACCTTTATTTTACCTACCATATCGTTAAACGCATTTATTACTTCACCAATCTCGTCTTTACTATTATCTTCTATATGTAAAGTTAAATTACCATCCTTAGCCTTATTCATAAGTTTTACTAAATTGCCAAGAGGATTTGAAATACTTCTTGATATCATTAATGCAACAAGCATAGAAGCTATAAATGAAATCAGACTAATCACTATAGTATTCATTTCAATTGTATTTGACTCCGAATTTATATAACTATAAGGAATTATCCCAACCACATACCAATTCGAGCCATTTAATGGTGTATAAGATAATAAAAAATTATTATTGCTAGTTGAAAAGTATCGCTTTTTTTGTTTAATCGAATTATCGCTGTTTCCTAAGTTGTTTTCAATACTTTTAATATTTTCAATAACACTCTTATCTTTATACTCTGTTCCAATTAAGCTTACATCCTTATTTGCTACTACAATTCCTTCTGAATCAATTATAAATATATCTGAATTAGTGCCTAAATTTACATTTTTAAATAAATTTATAAATAACTTTGGAGTCACTTCCTCTAAAACTATACCTAAATTTTCACCAGTAGTTAAATCATTTACCTGAGCAGAATTATAAATACTATACCCTGAAGCATTTTTTTGCAATGACCATACAGATTTTCCCTTTTCCTTACTAGATAGATCTGATAATTTTTTGATAAGGTCCTCTGATAATTGAGATGAAAAATTTCCTATTCTTGTATTATCTGTACTTATTAAGCCAAAGCTTGATATATCTCCTTTTGAAGCAATTTTACTTGCAAAGGATTTACTAAAATCGTTAGATTTGTTATACGCATCTAAATAGTTCATAGTATTTTTATTTTTCAAATAGTTTTGAAAATCCGCATCAATTACTGCAGTCCTAGCTAAATTTGAATTATTGCTCATTTCTCCTGAAATATTAATTCCAACTTGCTCCATTATTTGACATGAGAAATTTGAAATTTTATTATTCATTGCTTGTTTAGATTGTAGTACTGAGGTAACTCCAACAATTAATAATGGAATCAAAACTAACATACCATAAGAAATTAGCAATCTTATTCTTATTTTAGAGCCTCTAATAATATTTTCATATCTTGATAAAATATTAAGCCTCTTTTGTTTTATACTTTTAGCACTTCCCACATGATTTTTCTTTTGAAATTTAGCCATTGTATTACCTCCTAATAATTTAAAATTATGCTGAAACCTTAGAAATCGTTTGCAATTAATATTAAAATATAATTGTTATTTTATCATGATTTAATATGTCTCTATAGTGCATATTTTTTCTAAATTAGTTCGTATTTTTATAATTATAGCTAATTTTCAATTTACAGATTTAATACTACCTTGATAAAATATCTCAATACTATTAAATAACTTCATTTTTCTCACTTGTAAACTGTCAGGAAATGTTCCAATGCAAGTATTATCATAGACTTATTCTTTTTTAATAAATAATTGAGTCATTTTAAGAGTTTTCTCTACTTTTATAGTCATGCTCGTTTCTAACTTGGTAACTATTGGAGATTAATTTAATTCATTATCAACTCTACGAATTAGCAACCTGATTATATAAAAACGCCTTGTTACTCTCATCTTATCTGCATATGCATCATTATCTTATAGTAACGAAATGAACTAAACACATCGTATTGTATTACTCTCCCAATAATAAATGGCATAAACCTTAATACTAGAAAGAAGGCATGTACATTTAGCTAAATAACGTTTCCCGAAGTGTCCTAGCTTAAATATAAAATATAAAATTACATGTTCCATATACTTTCATAACACAAAAAATTTAAAACAGTCACGAGCTATCGATATTTTAGCTTGGACATTCTCGGGACAACGACTTATTTAGCGAAGTGTACTTGCCTTCTGCGCTCCATCGGGTACCCAAACAAAGGACTAGTCTAATGCATAGAAATTCTTAGCTTATATGAGGTTGCAGCTTGCCGGAAAACTCATATAAGTTTAGAAGTTCTAGCTGATGACCTGTTCTTTTTTGGGTGATGGTTAAAGCGTTCAAATAAATTCTATATGAAATAACTTGTCCTTTTAAAAATACGGATACAACTATACTCTTAATATACACCTGTATAGAGATATACTTATCTAATTATACATTCAGATAATAATATCATTAATCATATTCTAAACAAAATCATGAAGTGGCGTAGCCACAAAGAGCACCAAGTGCTCTTTATAAATTTATTCCTTGCTGCCGCAGGCTACAACAAATCAGTGAGAAGTGCAAGCTATATAGAGTTTCTATATATTTAGTAAACACAATATCTATATACCTTTATCAAAAACAGTCTTTAACATATTATAGCTTGTACTTCTCTCTTCCTTTGTCTGAGCAAAGCGAGTTAAAATTAAAGGAATAGGCAAGCTAAATTAATAACCTATCTAGAATTTCAAAAAACAATTCAAAAGAGACTTATCTTTTAAATTTCCAGATTAATATTTATAGCTTGTCTATTCCATCATTTTTTATCAAGTAAATCTTTTATTTGAATTCGTAATCTTTCATTTTCCTTCTTCAGTGATAAAAATCTCCAAAGAAAATATATAATTGAAATTGGTATTATTATAATACTACACATTATTCCAATTGGCATTATCCAAGTAATCATTAAATTATGGAGTGGTATTTCTTTTGAGTTTTTTCCTCCATACTCTACTCCAGCATCTTGGAGCTTTAATTCCAAATTTTCGTCATTTATATTAGGCGCATTTAAAATTTTTCCTTTGTATGCTTCATTATCTTCACTTGGTGTTATAATTAGCTCTTCATTTGTTACTTCTACTTTTGAAATTTGTTTTTCATCTAGTAAGCGTATAAATTCATTATAGTTAATTTCCTTAGTGGCAGCAGTGTCTCTAGCATAATTAAATGCTATTGTTATAGGAAATAATAATATAATAATTATACACCCTATCCCCACATACTTACTCTTGATTGCTTGCATACACCTACCCCTTATTCTCAACAACTTCAAAATCGTTCCATAAATTGATTTTTATAGTTCTAAATCTATTATATCATGTTCTTAAACTTTCTTCTCATTTAACATTAAGTACTAATATGTTTACAATACATTTATATATCGAATTTTTTTCATTCAAAATTCAAATTAATTTAAATTATTTATGTGATAACGTAGATTTATCCATATATCCTCTATGAAAACAAATTAAAGGAGGGAAAAACATGGCTGTAACTAAAGTTATGAACTCAGCTTCACTTAGCATTGAAGTTCAAAAAGGTCTTGACCAGGCAGGCGATCCTATTTATACTAAAAAATCTTTCTCGAATGTCAGGATCAATGCTGATGCTCAAAATGTTTATGAAGTTGCCGAAGCTATCAAGCTAGTTCTAGATGCTAGCACTAGAGATTCATTTATAACTGAATCTTCTAGCTTAATTAATGCTTAAGGTAGATTCCTTAGGTAAATTTTAAAGATTGGAGGTAAATTAAATGGAATATACTTTATCTATGATTTTTTTAACTGATGGTGGTGAAAAAAGTACTTTAAGTGTTTCAGGTGTTAAAGCTGGTCTCACCAAAGCTGAAGTAAATACTCTTATGGATACAATTATCGCAAAGAATATTTTCATGACTAATTCTGGTGCTTTAGTTAAAAAATCTGGTGCTCAATTAACTCAAAGACAAGTTACAAAATTTGAGGTAGCTTAGTCTCAACTCAAAACAGAAGCTCTTCTTTAATATGAGGAGCTTCTGTTTTTTCATTTAATGATTTTTTAAATTATGTGTACTACTTTCTTTAACTAACTTTATTAGCTTGAACTTGCTTTTGTATTTGCAGCATTAATCCATATTTTAATTCATGAGCAGGGATTGGTAATATTTTTTTAGTTTTATTATGCTGCATAATAATATGATCTCCACTTTGTCTAACCCGCTTGTACCCATGTTTTTCTGCTAAATCAATCATTTCTTTGTAATCGTAGATTTTAAAATGATCTTTCTTTTTGCTTTCCTTAAGCTTCTGCATCATTTCGTTTTGCTTATCGTCATATTCCTTATTTTTTGTATCAATTATTTTTTTGATTGTCATAAGATCATTGTAGACTTCTGGCAATATTCCAGTTTCATCAGTAGATCCCATATCAAATATAAGTGCTATATTTATAAGTGTTTTTGTAAATACGTCCATTCTTCTTTGAAATAGAAATGCATCTTTCTTAGATTTCAAATACTTACTTGTAATATCAATCATAGAACATTTGATTTTTGCAGCCTCACTTCCACAAACATAAATATACTTCTGTATATCATCAAATGCACTTTCATAATCATCTTTCATTTGAATATATTCTTTAATTAACCTTTCTACTTCTTGTTTTAATTCCTCACCTAAAACACCATGAGCATTCAGCTTATCTATCAAATTACCGATTGAGTGTTTTAATCCATAAGCTTTTGTATAAACATCATCAAGCATATCATTTTTATATTTATCAAACTTTGCTACTATATCTAGAACCTTATTTATATTTTCTTTTTCCAATTGATTAAATTTTATTACCCAGTTCATCTTAAATATCCCACCTATAAAATATCAATTAATTTGTTACTCTTCTCTAAGAGATTTTTTACATTCTTTACAAATTAGCATTTCCTTAAATTCAGTAACGTTACTATCACTCCTACAAAAAATACACCCTCTACTAAATTTCTTAACCACTATCTCATTATCGACCTGTACCATTTCCATAAAATCACCTTTATTAATGTCCATTACTTTTCTAATTTCTTTTGGTATTACAAGCCTTCCTAAATCATCTAACTTTCTTACTATTCCTGCTGCTTTCATATTTAAAACTCCCTCTCATATTTTTTATTCCCTATTAATACTTACATGTTTTTCAGTAAATTTTTCATAGAGGAACTTTATAATTTTCTCTTATATTACATGTAGTTTTATTTATAGCCTAAAGGACATAAGTTCAACTAAATTCAACGAAGTAAACTCCCCTAAAAAGTTTTACTTAAGTCTATAGTTATTTCCAATATCCTTCTCAATTTCAACCACATAATCTTTGCTCATCTCATATATGCGTGATCCTACTCCTTCATCAAAGGCCAGCAGCCTATCTATAGAAAATTCACTACTTACTATCACAGGAAGGTAGTTAAGATACCTATAGTTAATGATTTCAAATATTATGTTAATGTCACTTTCGTTGATTTTTCCCTTGAACAAGTCATCAATAAGAAGTACTTCACATAGTTGATACTTTGAAATAGTCTTTTGATAGTATTCTTCATCAATCATGTTTTGCTTTATCTTTGTAATTACATCGCGATAAGGCATGTATACAACTCTAATTTTTTGCTTTATAAAATTTAATGCAAGTGCAATGCTGCAGTGGCTTTTACCGCTGCCAACTTGTCCACAAAGTAGGAGACTATTTTTTCTACACTCTCTTATTTCATTAAAATCTTGATAATAAGCTATAGCAGTTTCCTTTGTTCTTTGAGATGCCTCATTCCATATTTCAAAATTAGTAAAGGTAAGCTTGCTTTGTTCAACATTAATCCCTGAATACTTCCACTCATTTTTTAGCTTTTCTATTTTTCTGCATTCACAGCTTATTGCAAGGGGCTGCCTATTCTCCTGATGCGCAAGTATCCATCCTGTATCGCAGCATTTATTGCACCTATATGAGGTTTGCTTCTGCCCTCTTCCGCTCGGCTTCTGTAAGCCTTCTTGGTTCCTTTGGCTTGAATCCTGCGAATTCATTTTTATCTTCTGAGTTATTCTTTCCAGTGCCTCTAAACCCATTTCTCTTTACCTCCATATCATCATTGGGATACCCATCTCTTCTCCAGTTTTTTAATACGCCAAATGCATATTCTATATCTGGACAATTTTTCTTAAAAGCTATATCCATAGCCGTCCTAACCCACTTTTCCCCATGAATATCAACTGCTTCTCTAAGGTCACTATAATTCTTTCCACCTACTACTCCTGTTCTCTTTTCATGGTAATGCATAAGCTCTAGTGCTTTAGTATCTATATCCTCTTCTCCTGGGGATTCACTTTTAGTATTTTTATCTCTAAAGAGACTCGGCTTACCTATATCTTCATCACAGATTGAACTTTTAATATTTACGTCACAAGAATTATTATTTTTATTCTCTATCTCTTTTTTCTCTTTCTTCCTCTTTTTCTTATTCTCTATCTCTTTCTTATTCTGTTCCGTTACAGTAACGTTACTTTTATTATGTGTAACATTACTGTAATCTCTTGTAGCATTACATTTATTTATATCACTATCAGAAGTAACTTTATTTCTTTGTTCATTAGTATCTATAATGGCTACGTCATTAACTTCACCTTCATTTATATTGTCAGAAACCTCACTCTCCAAACCACCAGTTATCTTTTCAGTATTAGAATTCAAGTCATTTTCAAAATCATTTTTGATATCAGTTCCTTCCACATTTTCAATACCTTCTAATTCTTCCTTACTATCTTTAGCAGCTTTCTCATCCTGTTTCTTCTTTTCTCTATGGTTTTCTACTCTTTTTCTATTTAGAGCTCTAACTCTCTCCATACCTTCAACGCTTTGGTGCTTATCCCAGTTTACAATTCTAATTACATGATTCGAATCTATTTCAATCATACCAAGGCGAGAGAATGTTCTTAGTGCAAGTCTTATTGATGTTAATGGTCTAGAAAATAATATAGCTAGCATTTTATCAGTATATGGAATGTCCTCTGATAAAAATATTTCACCATCTGCATTAGTCTTACCAGCTTGTATAAGTAATCTCATCCATAAATAGTGAACTGTATCCCTTTCAGGCATTGCATCTATTAATCTTATTTTCTCATCATCAGGTGTACTTGTAGCTAACTTAATCCATCTAATATCTGGCACTATTCTCACACTCCCACAAATAAAATTGTCTAAATCTTTCAAGACCTTCCCATGAAGGAGTTAATCCCATTACACAACAAAAATGCATATAACATTGGAAGGTTTTGAAATTCATTTATAAGTCCTCACTTTTCTAAAATTAATTTTGCTCATTCTATCCTTGTTAATAAATCAAATTAGTTTTAATTTATAGATTAATTTTCTTCTCAATATGATTAGTCCAAAAGTCTTTTTCTGCTTCAATTATTTTAACTATTAATGTTTCATCACGATTAATCTTTTTAATAATGAATTCCTCATTATTAATTAATACAGCTACATAGCACACATCTGCTTCTTTTACTTTCATGTCATGCTGGGATGCTATTAAAATACTATCCATGAGTTCTTCATCAAAGTAATTTTTATTAGAATTATAAATAACTCTGCAATCTAAGATTGCATTTTCTCCTATTATTTTTCTCTCAATATTTGAAATCATAAATTTATACTCTTTATCCCAATTGCTTCTTAAGTCCTTGCGTATTTTCTTTCCAGTCCTTAAAGAAAATTCTTTAGCAACAAGCTCTTCCAATTTAAGTTCAAAGTAAAGAGCATCTTTTTTTACATCAATGTTTTTTTCATTTTCATTTTTCTCAGTATATAAATCTACAGTGTTTTTAAATTTATTAACTCCCATTATGACAGCTGCATCATTAGCTCTAATTCCTTTTTTTAATTCTCTACTCCACTCAATCCTATTCATTTTAATCTCCCTAATCTCCATCAAAAGTTAATTCTTTGATATCCTCTAAATTAGATAAATCTTTCCCATTATTCTCTTCCAGAAACTTTATTAGTTCTGTTCTGGTTATCTTTAAGCTTCCAAGCTTTAAACCTCTTATTACATTCTTCTTTAATAACTCATATACAGAATTTCTATTGACCTTTAGTAACTCTGCTGCTTCAGTAACAGTGTATAAAACTGGTTCCATATTCCCATCCCCCTCAAACAATACTCCCATAGTTATTTTCTTATAAACCCTTAGTATTAGTTAAATCTATTTAGTTCTTAACAATATTCTTAAACTTTACTACTACCAAATATCTCTTCTATACCTCTCTTAAAAATACCTGAAATCTCCTTTGCTTCTGCAATTGTAAAATCTGATTTACCATTTATCTTAAAATTTAACGTACTTAGTGATATCTTAAGCATTTTAGATAATTCCTCTTGTGTAATATCTTTTTCTTTCATAAGGCCTTTTAGCTTGTTATACATTCTTAACTCTCCTTTAACTAATCAAATGTAAATTAGACTCAAAATTTTCACTTTGTTAATTTAATTAACTATCTGCTAATTTATTCCTTATTATAAATTAACATTTTGCTAATTTCAATATATTTTTTCTCAATAAATATATTTTTATTTTCTTTTAGTGAATTTTTTTGATTATAAATTAGCAAATAGTTTATAATGTATAAGGTGGTGATATTATGAGTAAATTTCCTGATAGACTAAAAAAACTTCGTGAAGAGAAAGAATTGCTAAGTAAAGAATTTGCTAAAGCTATGAATGTTGAACCTGCAACAGTAACTAATTGGGAGAAAGGAAACAGATTCCCTAAAGATGATGTATTAATTAAGATTGCTGATTATTTTGATTGTAGTACAGATTACCTTCTAGGTAGGACTGATGACCGTTCAGCAAGAGTTTACTCCGGAAAGCTACATAATCAAACTATAGAAATTGAAATTGATAAGGGATACCCTCACGAACTTACTGCTGAAGAAGTTGAGAATATTATTAAACAACTTGATGCTGTAGGTTTAGATGTAAAAAAATTAATTGAAAACTCAAAGAGTAAATAATATGCTAAAAGAGCTATAGATTTTTATCTATAGCTTTTATTTATTTCTCGCACTTTTTTGACTTTTATATGTAAAATATTATAATTTTTTATAATTTTTAGAAAAATCCTTTTTGAAATATTGAAAATAATTTTTGATAATGTTATAATTTGCCATACGGGATGTCCAATTATGTTAGGGGGAAATATTGATGCTATGGAATTTTATATTAAATATTAGACTTGATGATAACGTTATCTATAAAAAAGATTTTTCCGAGAAGGAAATTAATATATTAGCTGGTGAAAAAAATTTATTGGATAAAAATACTATAGACTGTGAAATACTATCTAACATGGAGGTGAAATAACATGCAAGGAAGTGTTAGAAAGAAAGGTAACAAGTGGTATTACTACTTTGATATCATCGATCTGGGTGGAAAAAGAAAGCGTATTGAACGTAGTGGTGGAAAGACAAAGTCAGAAGCATTAGAAGCTTTAACTAACGCTCTATATAAATATAATAATGGCTATATCGAGCCCCAAAAGCTAAAGTATGATGATTACATCGAAGATTGGCTTGAAAATTATATAAAAGAAAACAGAAAAATAAACACATACGTCCGCTACAAAGAGATTTACACAAATAATATAAAACCTTATCTAGGACAATATTTGTTAAAAGATCTTAAACCAATCCTAATAGAAAAACTTATTAACTCTGAAAAAAAGAGGGGACTAAGCAATACTACATTACAGACAATTTACGGCGTAATAAATACTTCCCTCAATAGGGCTGTAAAACTACAACTAATAAATGATAATATCTGCAAATTTGTAGAAAGACCTCGTAGAAATAAATTTACAGCTAATATATTAACCATAGACGAATTTAATATAATGCTAAATAATTTAGACACAACTAAATATGGTGATTATATATTTTCACTAGCATTGATGGTTACTATTGAATTAGGTTTAAGACGTGGAGAGCTTGCGGGGTTAGAATGGGAGAATATAGACTTTGAAAATAATATTGTAAGAATACGAAATAATCTCATTTATTTAAATACTTCTGTCGAACTTGATACACCAAAAACCCTAGAGAGCCAGAGAGATATCTATGTATCAGATGAAATTCTCGAAAAACTTAAGAAACATAAAGAAGTCCAAGATTCAAATAAAACACTATACAATGAATCATATGAGACCAATATGTTTAATAATAGAGTTTGTAATTTTGTCTTTACTTGGGAGAATGGAAAATACGTTCACCCAAATTACTTTACTTTAAAATTTAGTCGATTATCAAAAGAATCAGGTATAAACAAAAAAGTCAGATTCCATGATCTGAGGCATACAAATGCTACTATTCTTTTAGCACAAGGAATTGACTTTAAAATTATTCAAACAAGATTAGGCCATTCAGATATAAGTACAACTCTAAACATATACTCACATGTCACAATGGAAATGCAGAAATCTGCTAGTAAAAAGATATCAACTTTATTGTCTCCAAAATAAAAAAATAGCCAGTGGAAGAATAGTGGAAGTTTTTCATTCCATCATTTCCAAATCAGCTATTTTACTGATGCGAGATAAGCCATAAGCCGAGTTCTGTATTAAGCAATCATCTATCTAGGCCTACTGTTGCCAGTAAGCTCAAGCGACGCACCCAGAGGCGGGAC
>Ga0209281_1000696_pt1 | contig 34200 bp, 35 predicted proteins | sample MedtruBG_FD_187514 | JGI IMG/M metagenome (GOLD analysis project Ga0209281, IMG submission 187514) | Root nodule microbial communities of legume samples collected from California, USA - Medicago truncatula BG (SPAdes) (version 2) | ecosystem: Host-associated > Plants > Roots > Nodule | place... | reverse complement strand
CAATCGCTCGATGACCTGATTAACCCAGGCTGATCTGCACGTCTACACCGGCAGCCAGGTCCAGACGCATCAGAGCATCAACGGTTTTTTCAGTTGGCTCAACGATGTCAACCAGACGCTTGTGAGTACGAATCTCGTACTGATCACGCGCGTCTTTGTTGACGTGCGGAGAGATCAGAACGGTGAAACGCTCTTTGCGGGTCGGCAGCGGGATCGGACCACGGACTTGCGCACCAGTGCGCTTAGCAGTCTCGACGATTTCCGCAGTTGATTGATCGATCAGACGATGATCAAACGCTTTAAGGCGGATACGGATTCTTTGGTTCTGCATGAGACCAGAGCTCCAATTATTTTATAAACGAAAATGATTACTCCTCAGACCCATTACGATTGATGGGAGAGTGTAACCGTTCTTACGTAGCTCCCCGATTGGGAGCATTGTTAGACAGCCAAATCGGCTATCCGAGGTTCAGATCGAACCTGCCGTCAATTAAGACAAGCCCGCGCATTATACGCAAATATCAGACTGAAGCAAGTGTCGCGTAGATATTAATCACTTCGCCCGTAATGCGAACAGGGTTCCGGGATTTTCTGTTGTGAAAGAAACACAGCGGATTTACTGGAAAGTGTTCCTCAATACCCATAATAGCGCCTTGCTCCCTTATCAACCTTCTTTAAAGTAGCGCCATGATTGATGGAGGATGACACAATGTCTGCTGCCCTACCCTTTCTGCTGCTGTATACCGCATTGTCTTTGACTTTGAGTTTCTGCGATATGCGCAGCGGACGACTGCCGGACCGGTTTACCTGCCCGTTGCTGTGGGGCGGATTGATCTTTCACCTGTGCATCATCCCGGCACAACTTGCCGATGCCGTATGGGGCGCCGTCGCGGGTTACGCCAGCTTTGCCTTTATCTACTGGAGTTATCGGCTGGTTCGTAAGCGAGAAGGGCTCGGCTATGGTGATGTGAAATTTCTTGCTGCACTGGGTGCCTGGCATGGGTGGATGTTTTTGCCTTTTTTAGTCTTTTGGGCGGCGCTGCTGGCGTGTTTCGGTATCGTGGCTATGGGAATAGTTCATGGAAAATCGGCGCTAAAAAACCCGCTGCCTTTTGGGCCATTTCTGGCAGCTGCGGGTTTCATTACTGGATATTACCGTTTCACCTCAGGGGCGATTAGCTGGTCACTTTAATTTGCGACTGCAGGTAATTTTGCAGACCAATTTTCGAGATGAGATCCAGTTCTGTCTCCAGCCAGTCGATATGTCCTTCTTCATCCGCAAGGATTTCGATCATCATATCCCTGCTGACATAATCATGAACGGTATCGGCATAGGCGATAGCTTCACGTAAGTTTTTCGCCCCTTCGAGCTCTAACCGGAGATCGGACTGCAGCATCTCTTCGACATCTTCGCCAATCCCCAATTTGCCGAGATCCTGTAGGTTCGGGATCCCTTCCAGAAACAAAATACGCTCAATATATTTATCCGCGTGTTTCATTTCATCTATGGATTCATGGTACTCGACATCATTGAGGCGAGTCAGGCCCCAGTTTTTGAACATACGTGCATGGAGAAAATACTGGTTGATCGCGACAAGCTCATTTCCCAATAGTTTATTGAGATAATTTATGATTTTAACATCACCTTTCATTTTATAGTCCCTCCGCTTCCACTCTCCAGAGCATAGATGGGGCTACAGGGATGTCAAAAAAAAGAGTGTGACTCAGGCGATCTCTTTAAATTCTGGCATTTGCATTAATTCATCCTGCATGACTTCGCGTGCCGCACGAACGCATTTACCGCATTGATTTCCCACAGGAATAAACTTGCGTAACTGTTGGAAGGATTGAGGATGAAACTGACGTACCGCCTGGCGAATTTTTTTATCACTTACACCATTACACAAACAAACGTACATGATCGCTCCCGTTCAATTTCTGCGCAAAGTGTAAATGAGAATAGTTATGATTACAATAGCACAATTCTCTCTACGTAACGGGAGCGGAGTTAAAATTGCGAAGAAATGTGACAAGCCAAATAGCGGGCAGCAAAAAGGGCGCCGAAGCGCCCTTTTTTAGTGCAGAACTAATGAGTAATTATTAGCTCATTACTTTAGCAACAACGCCCGCACCTACAGTACGGCCGCCTTCACGGATTGCGAAACGCAGACCGTCGTCCATCGCGATCGGGTGGATCAGGGTAACAACCATTTTGATGTTGTCGCCCGGCATTACCATCTCTACGCCTTCCGGCAGTTCGATGGTGCCAGTCACGTCAGTAGTACGGAAGTAGAACTGCGGACGGTAGCCTTTGAAGAACGGAGTATGACGGCCGCCTTCATCTTTGGACAGGATGTACACTTCAGATTCGAACATCGTGTGCGGCTTGATGGTGCCCGGCTTAGCCAGTACCTGACCACGTTCGATTTCTTCACGTTTGATACCACGCAGCAGAACACCAACGTTCTCACCTGCACGGCCTTCGTCCAGCAGTTTGCGGAACATTTCAACGCCAGTACAGGTAGACTTAGCAGTCTCTTTGATACCAACGATTTCAACTTCTTCGCCAACTTTGATGATACCGCGTTCTACACGACCGGTAACAACGGTACCACGACCGGAGATGGAGAATACGTCTTCGATCGGCAGCAGGAACGGCTTGTCAATCGCACGCTCTGGTTCCGGAATGTAAGAATCCAGGAAGCCAGCCAGTTCGATGATTTTCGCTTCCCACTCTGCTTCGCCTTCCAGCGCTTTCAGAGCAGAACCACGAACGATCGGCGTGTCGTCGCCCGGGAAATCGTACTGAGACAGAAGTTCACGAACTTCCATTTCTACCAGTTCCAGCAGCTCTTCGTCATCAACCATGTCGCATTTGTTCAGGAACACGATGATGTACGGAACGCCTACCTGACGACCCAGCAGGATGTGCTCACGAGTCTGCGGCATCGGGCCGTCAGTCGCAGCAACAACCAGGATCGCGCCGTCCATCTGCGCAGCACCGGTGATCATGTTTTTCACATAGTCGGCGTGGCCCGGGCAGTCTACGTGTGCGTAGTGGCGAGTCGGGGTGTCATATTCAACGTGAGAGGTGTTGATGGTGATACCACGAGCTTTTTCTTCCGGCGCGTTATCGATCTGATCGAATGCACGAGCAGCACCGCCGTAGGTTTTAGCCAGTACGGTAGTGATGGCAGCAGTCAGGGTAGTTTTACCGTGGTCAACGTGGCCGATGGTGCCGACGTTAACGTGCGGTTTTGTACGTTCAAATTTTTCTTTAGACACGGCTATATTCCTTACTATAGCGCTCTCCCCTTGTGGAGAGAGCACGGGACTTAGGTTTTAATCCTGTGGATTATTTACCACGGGCTTCGATTACGGCCTGAGCAACGTTGTTCGGTGCATCATCATACTTCAGGAATTCCATAGTGTACGATGCGCGACCTTTGGTCAGAGAACGCAGCTGAGTTGCATATCCGAACATTTCAGACAGCGGAACTTCAGCGTGGATCTTAACGCCAGTGACTTCGGATTCCTGACCGCGCAGCATACCGCGACGACGGCTCAAGTCACCGATAACATCACCGGTGTTTTCTTCCGGCGTTTCTACCTCAACCTTCATGATTGGCTCAAGCAGAACTGGTTTAGCTTTCTTAAAGCCTTCTTTAAAGGCAATAGACGCAGCCAGTTTAAACGCCAGTTCAGAGGAGTCAACGTCATGGTAAGAACCGAAGTGCAGACGAACACCCATATCAACAACCGGGTAACCTGCCAGCGGGCCGGCTTTCAGCTGCTCCTGGATACCTTTATCAACGGCAGGGATGTATTCGCCAGGGATTACACCACCTTTAATGTCGTTGACGAACTCGTAGCCTTTCGGGTTAGAACCCGGCTCCAGCGGGTACATGTCGATAACAACATGACCATACTGACCGCGACCACCAGACTGCTTGGCGTGTTTACCTTCGATATCGGTAACTTTCGCACGAATCGCTTCGCGGTAAGCAACCTGAGGTTTACCGACGTTCGCTTCAACGTTGAATTCACGCTTCATACGGTCAACGATGATGTCGAGGTGCAGTTCACCCATACCGGCGATAATGGTCTGGTTAGATTCTTCGTCAGTCCATACGCGGAATGACGGGTCTTCTTTAGCCAGACGGCCCAGAGCCAGACCCATTTTTTCCTGGTCAGCTTTGGTTTTCGGTTCTACGGCGATGGAGATTACCGGCTCAGGGAATTCCATACGCTCCAGAATGATCGGCGCATCCGGGTCACACAAGGTGTCACCCGTAGTTACGTCTTTCAGACCGATCGCAGCAGCGATGTCGCCCGCGCGAACTTCTTTGATCTCTTCACGCTTATTAGCGTGCATCTGAACGATACGACCGAAACGCTCACGTGCAGATTTCACGGAGTTCAGTACGGTATCACCAGAGTTAACCACACCGGAGTACACGCGGAAGAAGGTCAGGTTACCCACGAACGGGTCGGTAGCGATTTTGAATGCCAGTGCAGAGAAAGGCTCTTCATCGCTAGCGTGACGCTCAGCAGGCGTATCTTTACCGTCGTCCAGGATACCGTTGATCGCAGGTACGTCAACCGGGGATGGCAGGTAATCAATTACCGCATCCAGCATCGCCTGAACACCTTTGTTCTTAAATGCAGAACCACAGGTTACCAGGATGATTTCGTTGTTCAGAACGCGCTGACGCAGAGCTTTTTTGATCTCTTCTTCAGTCAGTTCTTCACCACCGAGGTATTTCTCCATCAGCTCTTCAGAAGCTTCCGCAGCGGACTCGATCAGGTTCTGGTGCCATTCTTCAGCCAGTTCCTGCATGTCAGCCGGGATATCTTCGTAAGTGAAGGTAACGCCTGCATCGGCTTCGTTCCAGTTGATGGCTTTCATTTTCACCAGGTCAACAACACCGGTGAACGCTTCTTCAGCGCCAATCGCCAGCTGCAGCGGAACAGGGTTCGCGCCCAGACGGGTTTTGATCTGACCAACAACTTTCAGGAAGTTCGCACCCATACGGTCCATTTTGTTAACGAACGCAATGCGCGGAACTTTATATTTGTTTGCCTGACGCCATACGGTTTCAGACTGCGGCTGAACACCACCAACTGCGCAGTAAACCATTACCGCACCATCAAGAACACGCATGGAACGTTCTACTTCGATAGTGAAGTCAACGTGCCCCGGGGTGTCGATGATGTTTACGCGATGCGGTTCATACTGCTTAGCCATACCAGACCAGAATGCAGTAGTCGCTGCGGAAGTGATAGTAATACCACGTTCCTGCTCCTGCTCCATCCAGTCCATGGTGGCTGCGCCGTCATGAACTTCACCGATTTTATGGTTTACACCGGTGTAGAACAGAATACGTTCGGTAGTAGTGGTTTTACCGGCGTCGATGTGCGCACTGATACCGATGTTACGGTAGCGTGCGATGGGTGTTGTACGAGCCATTTGATTCCTCGTTTATATCTTTAGGCGTTCAGTTAAGTTACCCAGAGCGGGCGGCTTCTCTGAAGCGCCCGCCTGGTGACTAATACTCCGAAGGGATTACCAACGGTAGTGTGCGAACGCCTTGTTGGCTTCAGCCATACGGTGAACGTCTTCACGTTTCTTAACTGCAGTACCTTTGTTGTCTGCAGCATCAGAAAGTTCGTTCGCCAGACGCAGAGCCATGGATTTATCACCGCGTTTACGAGCAGCTTCAACGATCCAACGCATTGCCAGAGCATTACGACGAACCGGACGAACTTCAACTGGAACCTGATAAGTAGAACCACCAACGCGGCGGGACTTAACTTCTACAGTTGGGCGAACGTTGTCGAGAGCGACTTCGAAAGCTTCCAGTTCATTTTTACCAGAACGCTGAGCCAGGGTCTCAAGCGCGCTGTATACGATTGCTTCTGCAGTAGATTTTTTACCATCTACCATCAGGATATTTACAAATTTTGCCAGCAGTTCTGATCCGAATTTCGGATCTGGAAGGATTTTACGCTGACCAATGACGCGACGACGTGGCATGGGAATACTCCGTTGTTAATTCAGGATTGTCCAAAACTCAAAGAGTTTAGTTTGACATTAAGATAAATCAGTTTGGCCTTACTTAACGGAGAACCATTAAGCCTTAGGACGCTTCACGCCATACTTGGAGCGAGCTTGCTTACGGTCTTTAACGCCGGAGCAGTCGAGCGCACCACGAACGGTGTGATAACGAACACCCGGAAGGTCTTTTACACGACCGCCACGGATCAGGATCACGGAGTGTTCCTGCAGGTTGTGACCTTCACCACCGATGTAGGAAGTCACTTCAAAACCGTTGGTCAAACGCACACGGCATACTTTACGCAGTGCGGAGTTTGGTTTCTTAGGAGTGGTGGTATATACACGGGTACATACACCACGTTTCTGCGGGCAGGCTTCCAGCGCAGGCACGTTGCTTTTTGCAACTTTGCGAGCGCGTGGTTTGCGTACCAGCTGGTTAACTGTTGCCATTAAATAGCTCCTGGTTTTAGCTTTTGCTTCGTAAACACGTAATAAATCGCCTCATACAATATGAGGACGCGAAATTTTAGGGCCACGCCGAAAAGGTGTCAAGAAATATACAGCGATCTCACCTCACCAACTCATTTGAGTTGTGTTTTTTACCGAGAGATTGACGAAATCAGTATAGCTAACCACGTCGATCTTGGCTGAAATTTGAGCAGCAAGGCCGCGTGCATCAATGTCTTCCTTTAGCGCAGAGACAGTAATGGGGGCATTATTGAGCATTTCAACAAAGCGGCTGCCTTCAATTGCGGCCAGCACGCCGTCCTGAATCAGCAGCAGGTCGTCGCCGTCGGCCAGCATTCTCAGCAACCCGTCGATATCGCACTGCCACGGAGAGTGGCTCAAGGTATGGAGCATGACGGCCTCAGAAAGTCAGAACAGTATGATATTGAGAGAGTTGTTCGCGTAACACCTCGGGCGCGACGACGGTCACGTCCAGCACCATGGCGGCGTTTTCATCCAGCCCGCGCTCTTTTAGCGATGCCGCACAGACCCAGAAAGTCTCGATGTCGTACAGGGGCAGAACTTTGAAGGTCGCAATATAGTCCCGCGCCAAAATCTGCTGAGGCTGTTGCCCGGCCAAAAGCTGGAGCACGCCATCACCGATAAAGAAGACACCGATATCTTCCGTCAGTGCCGATGTCGCCAAAAGCGCATCAAGCCCTTCCCTGCCGGCTGCACTGCCGTGCGGGGCAGAAGTAAATACAAAGGCAACGCGGTTCATCAGAATTGTACCATCCGATCGCAGGTCAACGCTGCTTGAGCCAGCGCGCCTAAGCCACTGAGGGAAAAGCCGGGCTGGAGATTCGCCCCGGCAAGGCCAAGACGCTCGGCTTCTGCTTCATCCGTCACACCGCGACGCAACGCCGCCGCGACACAAATGTGCAGCTCGACGCCCTGTAACTCATTAAGTTTCTGCCAGCCACGCACCAGATCAAACTCATCCGACGCAGGCGAGGTCAACTGGTTAGCGTTGTAGACCCCTTCCCGGTAGAAAAAGACACTGCTCAGCTGATGCCCGGCAGCCAACAACGCCTCGGCAAACTGAAAAGCGCTACTGGCCTGCTGAGTACCGTAAGCCGGGCCTGTCACCATGATGGCAAAACGCATTACTTCTCTTGTCCCAGGAAATCACCGCTTTTGAACTGGCGGATGTAAAGATAAACCGTGTGCTTGGAAATGTTCAGGCGATCTGCCACCTGGTTAATCGCATCTTTAATATCGAAAATGCCTTTTTCATAGAGGTTCAGCACGATCTGACGGTTCTTAGCGTTGTTCGATACGTTGCGATCGGCATTGACCTCTTCGATGGTGAACTCCAGCGTCTGGGTGACGAGGTCTTCAACGGAAGACGCAAAGTTCACCGACGAGTTCACTTCCGGCGTTTCAGGCGGAATAAAGGTGCTCATGATTTGAGAGAACGGCACATCAAGGTTCATGTTGATACACAGCAGTCCGATTACGCGGTGCTCGCGGTTACGGATGGCGATCGTTTCTGACTTCATCAGAACGCCGCTTTTGGCACGAGTGAAATAACATTTGGAGACGCTGCTGTCCGCGCCGGTCATGTCGTGCAGCATACGCAGTGCAAGGTCGGTAATTGGCGATCCAATTTTGCGGCCAGTGTGCTCACCATTAGCAATGCGGATGGCGGAACATTTCAGATCTTGCAGGGAGTGCAATACGATTTCGCAGTGGGAGCCAATGAGCATCGCTAACCCGTCCACCACCGCTTCGTAAGATTTGAGAATATCGAAGTCGGTCTGGTCGAAAGGACGTTGATCCAGCAAATCGAGTTCACTGGTTTCGTTGGTTAAAAGCGACCTGGACATGAAAAAAACACTCCTTTTCAGGAGCCTGTCATTAGGTTGTCAGGGCAGGCTCATATTTACACGGACAACTAAATTAATACAGCGTAGGTAACGCTTTCCAGTGTTAATTATATCTGCCCCACAATAAAAAAACCGCCGCCTTAAAGGCGGCGGTTTTCAGCGTTTTACTTCTTCGCTGCGTCTGCAGCTTTATCATCTGCAGCAGCATCTGGTTTGGCATCTGCCTTCGGTGCTGGTTTGATGTCCAGCAGCTCAACATTGAAGACCAGAGTGGAGTTAGCCGGAATACCCGGAACGCCCGTTTTGCCGTAAGCCAGATCCGGTGGGATTACCAGCTGAATTTTGCCGCCTTTCTTGATGTTTTTCAGGCCTTCGGTCCAGCCTGGGATAACACCGTCAAGACGGAAGGAGAGCGGTTCACCACGGGTATAAGAGTTATCGAACTCTTTACCGTCGATCAGGGTACCTTTGTAGTTCACAACTACGGTATCGCTGTCTTTAGGTGCATCGCCAGTACCGGCTTTCTCTACTTTGTACAGCAGACCGGTAGAAGAGGTTTTCACACCCTTCTCTTTAGCAAAAGTATCGCGGTAGGCTTTGCCTTTCGCTTCGTTGTCTTTTGCGTCTTGTTCCATCTTGCCCTGAGCAGCACCTTTCACGCGAGCTTCAAAAGCCTGCAGGGTCTGTTCGATTTCCTGGTCAGACAGTTTGCTCTTGTTTGCAAACGCATCCTGAACCCCGGCGATCAGCTGGTCTTTATCCAGTTTGATGCCCAGTTTCTCTTGCTCTTTGAGAGAGTTTTCCATGTAACGGCCCAGAGATGCGCCCAGCGCATAGGCTGATTTCTGGTCGTCATTTTTGAACGCAGCTTTACTGTCTGCGCTTGCAGCAGGCTTCGCAGCGGTATCAGCAGCGAAAGAGAGCGGCGCATTCAGTGCGACGGCCATCGTGGTCGCCAGCAGCGTTACTTTAAACAGTGATTTCATCCATTTCTCCAGGACCGGGGCCTCTCACCCCAGCGTTAAACGTATATGAGAAGCGTACTATAGAACGTTGAAGAAGAAATCTACAGACAGACTCTCCCTAAACTCGCTTCTTTTCAGACTATTTTTGTTTAAATAAGTTTCTTGCATTAAGGCAGGATGCTTTACAGAGGAGTAAACTCGGGTAAAATTCGCCGCCGCCAACGCCCCTGGCGTGCGAAATCACAGAGAGGTCAATCATGCAAAATACGACATTGGAAGCGCGGCTGGCCGAGCTGGAAAGCCGCCTGGCTTTTCAGGAAGTGACCATCGATGAGCTGAACCAGACGGTGACGGCTCACGAACTGGAAATGGCCAAACTGCGCGATCTTCTGCGCCTGCTTACGGAAAAAGTGAAAGCGACACAGTCGTCACACATCGCCTCACAGGCAGAAGAGACGCCCCCACCTCACTATTGAGGCATAAAAAAAGCGGGAATATTTCCCGCTTTTTTGTGCCTGCGACACTGCTAAATTACCCGGTCATACGCGTTGCAGAAAGGTGACTGGTTAGAACATCCCGAGAGCATAGAACACTCTACAACCGGGACTGGAAAACGCAGTCAACGCCTCTGCGGCTCGAAAGACGCCGGTGATTTAGTGGCAGCCGCAACCGCCGTTACCACCACAACCGCCTTTGCCGTGCTCATGACCGTGGTCATGATCGTGGCCGTGACCACCGCAGCAACCGTCATGGTCGTGATCGTGGTCGTGACCATTTGCACCGTGAACGTGGCCATGAGCCAGCTCTTCAGCAGTCGCTTCACGAATCGCGATAACTTCAACGTTGAATTTCAGGTTCTGGCCAGCCAGCATGTGGTTACCGTCAACCACAACGTGCTCGTCTTCAACTTCTGTGATTTCAACAGGTACTGGACCCTGGTCAGTTTCAGCCAGGAAACGCATGCCAACCTGCAGCTCGTCCACGCCCATGAACACGTCTTTAGGAACGCGCTGAACCAGATTATCGTCGTACTGACCGTAAGCGTCATTCGCGCCTACAGCAACATCAAATTTGTCGCCAACAACATGACCTTCCAGCGCGTTTTCCAGGCCGGAAATCAGGGAACCGTGACCATGCAGGTAGTCCAGCGGCGCACTCACCGGAGACTCATCAACCAACACACCGTCTTCTGTACGTACCTGATAGGCCAGGCTGACCACCAGGTCTTTTGCTACTTTCATGATATCTCCTGAGCGTGGGAAAATTGCTGGCGCAGATTGTAGCGGAAATCTGCACCTGTGTACCCCTTAGCTTAAAAAAACTCGGGCCATATCGCTAGTCTGGATGAAAGATCCCGATCACTTGCTCTTCTTTGCGAACGTGGTCGCGGGCTTCTTTATCCGCTTCTCGCATCTGATGTCCGCACTTAACACATTCAACAATATCGATATTATTCTCGCGCCACATCGCCAGAGAATCCTGCGCCTGGCAGGAAGGGCATTTCGCCCCTGCAATAAAACGTTTACGGATTGCCATACTTATCCTCTATTCGAATTCATCCCAGCCATCCAGTTGGCGTCGTTCTTGTTGCATCTCGCGCTGGAAAATCTCCTCCAGCTCGCGTCTGGCTTCTCTGGCGCGAGAGATTTGTACCGTATCGGCATGCATCGGGATGAGTTCCCTCAGCATCCGCATATCCAGCCGGCGGAAATGCAGTTGCGCCCGCTGCGCCTGATGAGGATGCATGCCCAACGACACCAGCGTTTTACGTCCCAACTCCAGCGCACTGGAAAAGGTCTCACGGGAAAACTGCGCGACCCCCGCCTGTAATAACTCATGCGCTTCGACACGTCCGCGCGCTCGCGCAAGAATATGCAAATGCGGGAAATGCTGCTGACAGATCTCCACCAGCTTCATCGTATCTTCCGGTTCATTACAGGTAATGACGATAGATTCTGCCGCCTCGGCGCCCGCGGAACGCAGCAGATCCACCTGCGTCGCATCGCCGTAATAGACCTTATAGCCATATTTACGCATCAGGTTCACCGCGCTGATGTCCCGCTCCAGCACAGTAATGCGCATCTTATTCGCCATCAGCAAACGGCCGATAACCTGCCCAAAACGGCCAAAGCCCACCACGATGACCTGCGGCTTATCATCCTCAACCCACGGCATTTCATCTTCTTCATCCGGGCCGTTAAGCTGGCGGGACAGCCATTTATCGATAAGCTTCATCAGCATCGGCGTGGTCATCATCGACAACGTCACCGTCACCAGTAGAAGCGCCATCTGATCGCCCTGAAACAGCCGCTGCGACGACGCGGTCGAGAACAGCACAAAGGCAAACTCTCCCCCCTGGCTTAACACGCCAGCAAACTGCATTCTTTCAGAACTGCGCAGGCCGTACAGTCGCGCCAGCAGATAAAGCACCAGCGTTTTGACCGCCACCAGCACCGCCACGCTTGCCACAACCCACAGCAGATGGGTATACAGCACGCCCAGATTGAGTGACATCCCGACAGAAATAAAGAAGAGCCCCAGCAGCAATCCTTTAAACGGATCGATCGCGGTCTCCAACTCATGCCGGTATTCACTTTCCGCTAACAGTACCCCGGCGATAAACGTACCGAGCGCCATCGACAGCCCCAGCGCATCCATAAACAGTGCCGATCCCAGCACCAGCAGCAGTGTGGCAGCGGTAAACACTTCGCGCACGCCGGAGGCGGCAATAAACCGAAACACCGGACGCAGCAGATAGCGTCCGCCAATCAGCATGCCAGCAAAGGCCAGCACCTTCATGCCGATCTTCATCCAGTCAAAGTCTTCATCGGCCGAACCGGCTAACAGCGGTACCAGCGCGAGCGCCGGGATCACCGCCAGATCCTGGAACAGCAAAACCGAAAAGCCCAGTTGTCCGGATTCGCTGCGGTTCATCCCTTTTTCGCGCATCAACTGTAGCGCCATCGCGGTTGACGACATCGCGAGGCCTATCCCGCCGACGACCGCCGCCTGCCATGAGAAATCGGTCAACATCAACAGTCCGGCCAACAGCGCCGCACTCAGCAGAACCTGTGCCGCCCCGACACCAAAGATAGAACGCCGCAGTTGCCAGAGTTTCGACGGATTCAGCTCCAGCCCGATGATAAACATCAGAAACACGACGCCCAACTCAGAGAAGTGGAGGATCTCATCCACATCGCTGATGAATCCCAGCCCCCACGGGCCAATGGCAATCCCCGCAAGCAAATAGCCCAACACGGCGCCAATACCCAGCCGCGATGCCAAAGGCACCGCAGCCACCGCCGCGAAGAGAAACAGCACTCCCGCAGTCAATAAATCAGAACCTTCCATCAGCGGCCTCCCACAGGAACGGGATGAGCAAGCCAGTCGCCATACGCTTTTGCATGGCTTTCCAGCTCCTGCGCGCTTTGTCGTCTGGCCCAGTAGATAATAATGGGACTCAGCCAGTGCATCCGGCACATCCCTGCCGTCAGTTCGAATGGCCGCAGTACATCGCTCATCGGGTAGCGGTTCAGCGCGTCATAGCGGTAGGCGCTCTCCGGTTCACCCGTTGTGATCACGCTCCGCCAGTACTTTCCCGCCAACTGATTTCCCCCGGGGCCGCTGGCAAAGCCACGGCTCAATACGCGGTCCAGCCACTCTTTCAGCAACGCCGGACAGCTATAGGTGTACAGCGGGTGCTGAAACACGATCACGTCATGCTCACGCAGTAGCGCCTGCTCATGCGGGATATCGATAAAAAAATCAGGATAGTGCGCGTAGAGATCGTGCACCGTAACGTTGCTGAGCTGCGTGGCCGGCTTAAGCAGTACCCGGTTTGCTACCGAGTCCTGAGATTCCGGATGGGCATACAGCAGCAAGACCTTTGCTGGCTGAGACATCATCCCCCTCCCGGTTTGTTTCTGTTTTTGTGTATAGTCGTCGTTTTGGGCTACCATTGCGGCCCGGTGCGGAAAATGGCCCACACCTTACATTATCATAATGATAAATTAACATAGTCTGAACATACGGCGCCTTATGATTGTTTTCTCCTCGTTACAAATTCGTCGCGGCGTGCGCGTCTTACTGGACAATGCCACTGCCACCATCAATCCGGGCCAGAAAGTCGGTCTGGTGGGTAAGAACGGCTGCGGGAAATCTACCCTGCTGGCATTGCTGAAAAATGAAATCAGCGCAGATGCCGGCGGTTTTACCTTTCCCGGTAGCTGGCAGTTGGCGTGGGTGAATCAGGAAACACCAGCCCTGCCCCAGCCCGCGCTGGAATATGTCATTGACGGCGACCGCGAATATCGTCAACTGGAAGCCCAGTTGCATGACGCTAACGAACGTAACGATGGACACGCTATTGCCACCGTCCACGGCAAGCTGGATGCAATCGACGCCTGGACCGTACGCTCCCGCGCTGCCAGCCTGTTGCATGGTCTCGGCTTCTCCAATGAACAACTGGAACGTCCGGTCAGCGACTTTTCCGGCGGCTGGCGTATGCGTCTCAACCTGGCCCAGGCGCTGATTTGTCGCTCCGATCTCCTCCTGCTCGATGAACCGACCAACCACCTCGATCTGGATGCGGTTATCTGGCTGGAAAAATGGCTGAAGAGCTATCAGGGCACTCTGATTCTGATCTCTCACGACCGCGACTTCCTCGATCCGGTGGTGGATAAAATCATTCATATCGAACAGCAAACGATGTTCGAGTACACCGGCAACTACAGCGCGTTTGAAATTCAGCGCGCCACACGTCTGGCCCAGCAGCAAGCGATGTACGAAAGCCAGCAGGAGCGCGTGGCGCATCTGCAAAGCTATATCGATCGCTTCCGCGCCAAAGCCACGAAAGCAAAGCAGGCGCAGAGCCGTATCAAGATGCTGGAACGCATGGAGCTGATTGCCCCGGCGCATGTCGATAACCCATTCCATTTCAGCTTCCGCGCACCGGAGAGCCTGCCGAATCCGCTGCTGAAAATGGAGAAAGTGAGCGCCGGTTATGGCGAGCGCATCATCCTGGACTCGATCAAACTCAATCTGGTGCCGGGATCGCGTATTGGTCTGCTGGGACGTAACGGCGCCGGTAAATCTACGCTCATCAAACTGCTGGCTGGTGAACTGTCCCCTGTTAGCGGTGAAATCGGACTGGCGAAAGGCATCAAGCTCGGTTACTTCGCCCAGCACCAGCTCGAGTATTTGCGGGTGGATGAGTCGCCGTTGCAGCATCTTGTGCGCCTGGCGCCACAAGAGCTGGAACAGAAGCTACGCGACTACCTGGGCGGCTTCGGCTTCCAGGGCGATAAAGTCAGCGAAGAGACGCGTCGTTTCTCCGGCGGCGAAAAAGCGCGACTGGTGCTGGCACTGATCGTCTGGCAGCGCCCGAACCTGCTGCTGCTCGATGAACCGACTAACCACCTTGATCTCGACATGCGTCAGGCATTAACCGAAGCGCTGATTGAATTTGAAGGCGCACTGGTGGTGGTTTCGCACGACCGCCATTTGCTGCGATCCACAACCGACGACCTGTACCTGGTGCATGACCGCAAGGTCGAGCCGTTCGATGGCGATCTGGAAGATTATCAGCAGTGGCTGAGCGATGTGCAGAAGCAGGAAAGCCAGTCTGACGAGGCACCAAAAGAGAACATCAACAGCGCGCAAGCGCGTAAAGATCAGAAGCGTCGAGAAGCCGAACTGCGGACGCAAACCCAACCGCTGCGTAAAGAGATCGCCCGTCTGGAAAAAGAGATGGAGACGCTGAACGCACAGTTGGCGCAGGCGGAAGAGAAGCTGGGCGACAGCGAACTTTACGATCAGAGCCGCAAAGCCGAGCTGACGGAGTGTCTGCAACAGCAAGCCAGCGCTAAAGCCGGGCTGGAAGCGTGCGAAATGGCCTGGCTGGACGCCCAGGAACAGCTCGAGCAGATGCTGAGCGAGTAACAGTGATGACACACGTAATCCTTCACGACCCTGAAATGCCAAACGGCAGCAGTGACGAATTTCGCCCGATGCGCGGTATCAGTAACTGCCACCTACAGACCATGTTGCCGCGTTTGATCCGCCGAAAGGTGAATTTTGACGCCCACTGGCAGCGTCTGGAATTGCCCGACGGCGACTTTGTCGATCTGGCATGGAGTGAAGATCCGCATCAGGCGAAGCACAAGCCGCGCCTGGTGGTCTTTCATGGTCTGGAAGGCAGCCTGAACAGTCCGTACGCGCATGGCCTGATTGAGGCAGCAAAGAACCGTGGCTGGCTTGGCGTGGTGATGCACTTTCGCGGTTGCAGCGGCGAACCGAATCGCCTGAACCGCATTTATCACTCCGGTGAAACCGAAGACGGAACCTGGTTCTTAGGCTGGTTGCAGCGGGAATTTGGCCATGCGCCGACGGCCGCCGTAGGCTACTCGCTCGGCGGAAATATGCTGGCGTGCTTGCTGGCTAAAGAAGGGAAAAATATCCCGCTTGATGCGGCGGTCATTGTCTCAGCTCCCTTTGTACTGGAAGCCTGTAGCTACCATATGGATAAAGGCTTTTCTCGTGTTTATCAACGCTATCTGCTCAACCTGCTGAAGGCTAACGCGTCACGCAAGCTGGCGGCCTATCCGGGCTCGCTGCCGGTGAGTCTGGCGCAGTTGAAATCCCTGCGCCGGATCCGCGAGTTCGACGATCTGATCACCGCCAAAATTCACGGCTTCGCCGACGCTATCGACTACTATCGTCAGTGCAGCGCAATGCCCTTACTCAGCGACATCGCCATTCCGACGCTGATCATCCACGCGAAAGACGACCCGTTTATGGATCATCATGTGATCCCCAAAGCGGAAGATTTACCGCCGCAGGTGGAATATCAGTTAACCGAACACGGCGGGCACGTTGGATTCATCGGCGGGACGCTACGTCGGCCAGAAATGTGGCTGGAATCGCGCATCCCTGACTGGTTGACACCTTATCTGGAGGCCTAATCATGCAGATCCCCTGGCAGGACCTTTCCCCCGAGACGCTGGACAATCTGATCGAAAGCTTTGTGTTGCGCGAAGGTACCGATTATGGTGAACATGAGCGTACCCTTGAGCAAAAAGTCGCCGACGTCAAACGCCAGTTACAGTGTGGAGAAGCGGTGCTGGTGTGGTCTGAGTTGCACGAAACCGTCAACATCATGCCGCGCAAGCCATTTCGCGAATAACCCGCACGCTATCGGCCGACTATAATAAAAAATCAATTTATTGATGGAGTTAACATGTCTGCCAAACATCCGGTGATTGCGGTAACAGGATCCAGCGGCGCGGGGACCACCACCACCAGCCTCGCGTTCCGTAAAATTTTTGCGCAGCTCAACCTGCGCGCCGCCGAGGTGGAAGGCGATAGTTTTCACCGCTATACCCGTCCGGAAATGGATATGGCGATCCGCAAAGCACGCGACGCCGGACGCCACATCAGCTATTTTGGCCCCGAAGCCAATGACTTCGGTCTGCTGGAACAGACGTTTATTGAGTACGGTCAGACGGGAAAAGGCCAGTCGCGTAAATATCTGCATACCTACGATGAAGCCGTCCCGTGGAATCAGGTGCCGGGGACGTTTACCCCGTGGCAACCCCTGCCGGAACCCACCGATGTGCTGTTCTATGAAGGCCTGCACGGCGGCGTCGTCACGCCCCAGCATGAGGTCGCAAGCCATGTTGATCTCCTGGTCGGCGTGGTCCCCATCGTTAACCTGGAGTGGATCCAGAAGCTTACCCGCGATACCAGCGAACGAGGCCATTCTCGTGAGGCGGTGATGGATTCGGTGGTGCGTTCGATGGACGACTATATCAACTACATCACGCCGCAGTTCTCCCGCACCCACATCAACTTCCAGCGCGTTCCCACCGTAGATACCTCAAACCCGTTCGCGGCCAAAGGTATTCCGTCACTGGACGAGAGCTTTGTCGTGATTCATTTCCGTAATCTGGAAGGGATCGATTTCCCCTGGTTGCTGGCGATGCTGCAGGGTTCATTTATTTCCCACATCAATACCCTGGTGGTGCCGGGCGGTAAAATGGGGCTGGCAATGGAACTCATCATGTTGCCGCTGGTGCAGCGACTGATGGAAGGCAAGAAGATCGAATAAACGATGGGAAGTGCCCGATGGCGCTACGCTTATCGGGCCTACAAATCAGGAACCTGTAGGCCGGACCAGGCGCTAGCCGCCATCCGGCAACATGAAAAATTACGCCGCAATCACTTCATACGAATGGGTAATATTGACGGCTTTTCCCAGCATCAGCGCCACAGAGCAGTACTTCTCCGCCGACAGATCGACCGCACGCGAAACGGCGGCATCCTTCAGGTCATTTCCGGTGACAATAAAGTGCAGATTGATGTGGGTGAACAGGCGTGGCGCCTCTTCGCGACGTTCCGACGTCAGTTTCACTTCGCAGTTCGTCACATCCTGACGGCCTTTTTGCAGGATAGAAACTACGTCAATTGCGCTGCAACCGCCAGCGGCCATCAGCACCATTTCCATCGGGCTCGGCGCTTTATCACCAGAGTTTCCGTCCATCAAAATCTGGTGTCCGGAAGCCGACTCACCCAGGAAGGTTAACCCCTCAACCCATTTAACACGCGCTTGCATATTTTTTAACTCCAGTGCGTCAATTTTCCTGACAGATTACGCGTACATAACAATTCTCGCAACGGAAGGCGACCTCCGTCATGCTGAAGCGAGACACCAGGAGACACACGGCTAAAGCTATGCTAAAACAGTCAGGATGCTACAGTAATACATTGATGTACTACATGTATGCAGAGGACTTCACATTAAAGGCTGCAGTTCGTTTTTGACAGCCTCTTCCCAGGACGCGGGAAGCACATTTTTGCAACCCCAGAGACAGCGGCTTTTTTTGGCTCTGGAGACAGCTTATAACAGAGGATAATCGCGCATGGTGCTTGGCAAACCGCAAACAGACCCGACACTTGAATGGTTCTTGTCTCATTGCCACATTCATAAGTACCCGTCCAAGAGCACGCTGATTCACCAGGGTGAAAAAGCAGAAACGTTGTACTACATCGTTAAGGGCTCAGTGGCAGTGTTGATTAAGGATGAGGAAGGGAAAGAAATGATCCTTTCTTATCTGAATCAGGGTGATTTTATTGGCGAACTGGGCCTGTTTGAAGAAGGCCAGGAACGTAGCGCATGGGTTCGGGCGAAAACAGCGTGTGAAGTGGCTGAAATTTCCTACAAGAAATTCCGTCAGTTGATCCAGGTGAACCCGGATATTCTGATGCGCCTCTCTTCCCAAATGGCTCGCCGCCTGCAAGTCACGTCAGAGAAAGTCGGTAACCTGGCCTTCCTCGACGTGACCGGTCGTATCGCCCAGACTCTGCTGAATCTGGCGAAACAACCTGATGCGATGACTCACCCGGACGGTATGCAGATCAAAATCACTCGCCAGGAGATTGGTCAGATCGTTGGCTGCTCTCGCGAAACCGTTGGTCGTATTCTGAAGATGCTGGAAGATCAGAACCTGATCTCCGCTCACGGTAAAACGATCGTCGTTTACGGCACTCGTTAATCTCATCGGAAATGACGCGCTACCCGGTAGTGCGTCATTTTTGTTTTGCCAATGTGGCGCAGACTGATTTATCACCCTGAAATCAACTATGCACTACGTCAAACGCTGGTGCTCTGTTTGCCCGTGGCCGTCGGCCTGATCATCGGGCAGTTACATCTGGGCCTGCTCTTCTCTCTGGTTCCCGCCTGCTGCAACATTGCCGGGCTTGATACTCCGCACAAACGCTTTTTCAAACGCCTGATTATCGGTGCATCACTGTTTGCCGGCTGTAGCCTGATCATGCAACTGCTACTGGCACAGGCGGTGCCGTTACCCCTGATCCTGACCAGCCTGACGCTCACGCTCGGCGTCACCGCTGAATTGAGCTCCCTTCACGCGCGTTTGCTTCCGGCCTCGCTGATTGCGGCGATTTTCACACTGAGCCTCGCGGGAAATATGCCGGTCTGGGAGCCGCTGCTGATCTACGCGCTGGGCACATTATGGTATGGGTTATTTAACTGGTTCTGGTTTTGGCTCTGGCGCGAACAGCCGCTGCGCGAGTCGCTGAGTCTGTTATACCGGGAACTGGCGGATTACTGCGAAGCCAAATACAGCATGTTGACCCAGCATACCGACCCGGAAAAAGCCCTGCCGCCGCTTCTGGTGCGCCAGCAGAAAGCCGTCGACCTCATCACTCAGTGCTATCAGCAGATGCACATGCTGTCGGCACATCACAATAATGACTATAAGCGGATGCTGCGCGCCTTTCAGGAAGCGCTGGATCTGCAGGAACATATCTCCGTCAGTCTGCATCAGCCGGAAGAAGTGCAAAAGCTGGTCGAGCGCAGCCACGCGGAACAGGTGATTCGCTGGAATGCGCAAACGGTCGCCGCTCGCCTGCGCGTACTGGCGGATGACATTCTGTATCACCGGCTGCCGACGCGGTTCACCATGCAAAAGCAGATTGGCGCGCTGGAAAAAATTGCTCATCAGCATCCGGATAACCCCGTCGGGCAGTTCTGTTACTGGCACTTCAGCCGTATCGCCCGCGTACTTCGCACCCAACGCCCGTTGTACGCCCGCGATCTGATGGCCGATAAGCAGCGTCGGCTACCGCTGCTTCCGGCGCTGAAAAACTACCTCTCGCTGAAATCTCCGGCGCTACGTAGCGCCGGACGGATCAGCGTCATGCTCAGCATCGCCAGTCTGATGGGAACCGCGCTGCATCTGCCGAAGCCTTACTGGATCCTGATGACGGTGCTGTTTGTAACGCAAAACGGTTACGGCGCCACCCGCGTGCGTATTCTGCACCGTTCGGCGGGAACGCTGGTAGGGCTGATTATTGCAGGCGTGACGCTGCACTTTCATATTCCCGAGGGATATACGCTGGCCCTGATGCTGGTAATAACCCTGGTCAGTTATCTGACCATCCGCAAAAACTACGGCTGGGCGACGGTTGGATTTACCGTCACAGCGGTGTATACCCTGCAACTCCTGACACTGGACGGCGAACAATTCATCATTCCACGATTTGTCGATACGGTGATAGGCTGCCTGATTGCGTTTGGCGGCACCGTCTGGCTGTGGCCGCAGTGGCAGAGCGGTCTGTTGCGTAAAAACGCCCATGATGCGCTGGAGGCCGATCAGGAAGCCATTCGTCTGATTCTGAGCGACGATCCGCAACCCACGCCGCTCGCCTGGCAACGTATGCGGGTCAACCAGGCGCATAACACACTGTTTAACTCGCTCAATCAGGCGATGCAGGAACCCGGCTTTAACAGCCATTATCTGGAAGATATGAAGCTGTGGGTGACGCACAGTCAGTTTATCGTCGAACATATCAACGCCATGACCACGCTGGCGCGTGAGCATACGATGCTGACGCCGGACCTGGCGCAGCGGTATCTGCAATCGTGTGAAATTGCGCTGCAACGCTGTCAGCAGCGACTGGAGTATGACGGGCCCGGTAGCTCAGGGGATGTGAATATTCTGGAAGCGCCAGAAATGCTGTCCCACGGACCGTTAAGTACCCTGGAGCAGCATCTGCAGCGCGTTATCGGTCACCTGAACACTATGCACACCATCTCGTCTGTGGCATGGCGTCAGCGGCCGCACCACGGAATCTGGCTCAGCCGTCGCTTGCGGGATATGCGGGGCTAACACGGATTACCGGATAGCGGCATAACGCCTTATCCGGCCTGCACGGATCGTGTTATCGACACCAGGCCTGATAAGTACAGCGCCATCAGGCCTGGTGCTAACCGACAACCTTCGCAACAGCCTGTGCAAAACGCTGCATCCCTTCGTCGATATCCGCCTCTTCCACCACCAGCGATGGTGCAAAGCGCATCACGTCAGGACCGGCATTCAACACCATCACGCCAGCCTCCGCCGCCGCATAGAGGAAATCACGCGCGCGTCCTTTGTATTGTGGTTTCAGCTCGGCACCAATCAACAGGCCCATACCACGAATATCGCTGAACACGTGGTACTGCTCATCAATCTGCTGCAGATGTTGAACGAATCTCTGCCGCTTCGCCTGCACGCCATCCAGCACGTCCGGCGTGTTGATGATGTCGAATGCCGCTTCCGCCACGGCGCAGGCCAGCGGGTTACCGCCGTAGGTCGAGCCATGAGAGCCAACGTGAAACGCTGAGGCAATCTCCTGCGTCGTCAATACCGCGCTCACCGGGAAGCCGCCGCCCAGCGCTTTCGCACTGGTGAGAATATCCGGCGTCACGCCATAGTGCATATAGGCAAACAGATCACCGGTACGCCCCATCCCGCTTTGCACTTCATCAAACACCAGCAGTGCCTGATGCTGATCGCAGAGCTCGCGCAGACCTTTCAGGAACGCTGGCGTCGCGGCCAGAACGCCCCCCTCACCCTGTACCGGCTCAACCACGACAGCACAGGTATGGTCATCCATCACCGCTTTCACTGCGTGAAGATCGTTAAACGGAACGTGGACAATATCCGCCGGTTTTGGCCCGAAACCATCGGAATACTTCGGCTGACCGCCGACAGTGACGGTAAACAGCGAACGACCGTGGAACGCATTATGAAAGGCAATAATTTTGGTTTTGAACGGGCTATGGCGCACGCAGGCATAATGTCGCGCCAGCTTGAACGCCGTTTCGTTGGCTTCTGTCCCGGAGTTCATGAACAGCACGCGCTCGGCAAAGGTGGCATCGATTATTTTTCGTCCCAGACGCAGTGCGGGTTCGTTGGTAAAGACGTTACTGGTATGCCAGAGCGTTTCACCCTGGGTTTTCAGGGCCGCCACCAACGCCGGATGGCAATGCCCCAGCGCGGTCACCGCAATTCCGCCCGCGAAATCAACATAGTCTTTGCCCTGCTGATCCCAGACCCGGCTGCCTTTCCCTTTTACCGGAATAAATTCCGCCGGTGCATAAATCGGCAGAATGACTTCATCGAAAGTTGCCCGGGTTACTGCCGTTTGTTCAGTTGCCATCTCATGCCCATCCAGCTATGCAAAAATGAATGTGAAAATATAATCACAAAATATGCATAAAAAATCATCCGATAGCAACCACAAATCACCGATTAAGGAAATTTGCCAGCAGCTGATGCCCCTGTTCGCTGAGAATACTTTCCGGGTGAAACTGCACGCCTTCCAGATCCCACGTCGTATGGCGGATCCCCATAATCTCCTTCGTTTCGCTCCAGGCAGTCACCTCAAAGCCGTCGGGGAGTGTGGTGGGGTCGATGACGAGCGAGTGATAGCGGGTGACGGTAAGCGGGTTAGCTACCCCCTGAAACACGCCCTGTCCCGTGTGGTGGATAGGCGACGTTTTTCCGTGCATCACTTTTTCGGCGCGTACGATCGTTGCGCCAAAAGCCTGCGCCATCGCCTGATGCCCCAGACAGACGCCCAGTATCGGCAACCGTCCGGCATAATGGCGAATCACCTCCAGCGAAATTCCGGCATCATCCGGGGTGCAGGGGCCGGGCGAGATGACGATTTTTAGCGGCTGTAGCGCATCGATCTGCGACAGCGTCAACACATCATTGCGCATAACCTGCACGTCAGCGCCCAGCTCACAAAAATACTGGTAGAGGTTCCAGGTGAAAGAATCATAGTTGTCGATAAGCAGGATCATGACGGCTCCGGTCGAGGAAAACCGCGCTATTCTACTCAGTTTCCTCGGCTTCGCTTACCCCTTTACGAAATATCGCCTGCAATGCGCTAAGGTCGCCCATCGCCCCTTCCTGATTCGCCCGACTCCACTCCGCCACCGACACATCTGCCCAGCGAAGAAGATAACCAGCATGAATAGCCAGTTGTTCGAAGAAAATCCGCTGTGCCATGCCGCTGCCAAGACGAAACGGATGCAGCACGTTGATCTCACAGTAATAATGCGCAAGGCGACTGACGAACTTCTCTTTCGGCAGCCCCATCAGGTAGCCCTCTTCCTCCAGATCCTGCATCAGGGCATTCCCCTCTTTTTCGATGTAAGCGAAATGGCAGAAACGGGTATCACCCTGATAGATATCCACTTCACGCAGATGACCCGCCCAGTCAAAGACGTCCTGGTAAAGCTGACGATGAATCGCACACAGATGAGGCAACCCGCGCTTCGACGGGCCCAGTTCGATGGTCGCCGCACGCAATGCGGTCAGTTCGTAAGCGGCCTGCTCCAGACGCCCGACCTGGTGGATCCCCAGACGGTTACGCATCACATTCAGTCCGGGGTAGAGATACGGATCGCGGTCGTCGCCGATTTTATCGCTCATAGTGCCTCCGGAGTTCTTCCAGACGCGCCAGCGCCTCTGCGGCATTAAGCGTGACTAACGGACTTTCGACGCCCTCAAGACGGCGGCTGGCCTGAAAATTCACGTTGCGCTGCTGTTCCCAGAGCCGGGATTTTTGCCTGTCGGTGAGTTTTTTCACTGTACGCCTCCCTGATTGATCCGTGTTTGCCACAAGTATAAGCAGCAAAACGCGGTTACGCAGGGAGGATAAAACGACGCGGGCCTGCAATGCCCGCGCGGGAAAGGATTACGGCAGAACTTTTGCAGAGAGGATAACCACCGGCTTTGACGGCACATTCTGGTACGGACCAACATCATGGGTCGGAACCTGGGAGATCTTATCGGCCACGTCCATCCCTTTCACAACTTTACCAAATACGGCATAGCCGAAGTCACGCTGGCCGTGATCGAGGAAAGCATTATCCGCCACGTTGATAAAGAACTGGCTGGTCGCGCTGTCTTTATCGGCAGTACGCGCCATCGCGATGGTGCCGCGCGTGTTACGCAGGCCGTTATCGGCTTCGTTTTTAATCGGAGGATTAGGTTTCTTCTGCTGCATCTGCTCGGTGAAGCCGCCGCCCTGGACCATAAAGCCCGGAATGACACGATGAAACGTGGTGTTGTTATAGAAACCATTGTTCACATAATCGACAAAATTTTGCACTGAAACTGGCGCTTTCTGGCTATTCAGTTCCAGTTCAATATTACCTGCAGAGGTTGTCAGCAAAACGTGCGGATCCCCTTTTGCTGCCAGCGCTGCGGGAGAGAGAGCAGAAAGGGCGAAAACAGCTGCAACAGCCGCCAGGGTCGATTTGAGCATGAGATTTCCTTTAGGAGAGCGGTAACAAAAGCCAGTGGTTTGATTCTAAAGAGCCTTCAGGGACAAGGCCATCCCTTTACCTAATTTTACGTACCTGAAACATATGTAACTTCATCAATGTATTAATTATTGTGACTTTTATCACTTTTAAATATGTAACAACACATGCAATTTCCAATAAAAGTTTAAATACATCACTAAAAAGCCTAAAATCCGCCCATTCCCGGCGCCGTCAATGCGCTTTACTTCCCTTTACAGGCCAGTCATGACTAACAGCAATCGTATCAAGCTCACATGGATTAGCTTTCTCTCCTACGCCCTCACCGGTGCGTTGGTTATTGTCACCGGGATGGTGATGGGAAACATCGCAGAGTATTTCCAGCTGCCGGTTTCCAGTATGAGTAACACTTTCACCTTCCTGAACGCCGGCATCTTGATCTCCATTTTCCTTAATGCCTGGCTGATGGAAATTGTTCCGCTGAAAACGCAGCTACGCTTTGGCTTTATCCTGATGGTGCTGGCCGTTGCCGGTCTGATGTTCAGTCATAGTCTGGCCCTGTTCTCTGCCGCAATGTTTGTGCTGGGGCTGGTCAGCGGGATCACCATGTCGATTGGTACGTTCCTGATTACGCAGATGTATGAAGGTCGTCAGCGCGGCTCCCGCCTGCTGTTTACTGATTCCTTCTTCAGCATGGCTGGGATGGTTTTCCCAATGGTCGCCGCATTCCTGTTGGCGCGCAGCATCGAGTGGTACTGGGTGTACGCCTGCATCGGCCTGGTCTATGTCGCTATTTTTCTTCTGACCTTCGGCTGTGAATTCCCGCCGCTGGGCAAACACGCGCCGCAAAGCGATACGCCAGTCGTGAAAGAGAAATGGGGCATCGGCGTCCTGTTTCTGTCTGTCGCTGCGCTGTGTTACATCCTCGGTCAGTTGGGCTTTATCTCCTGGGTACCCGAGTACGCGAAAGGGCTGGGGATGAGCCTGAACGATGCCGGTACGTTGGTCAGCAACTTCTGGATGTCGTATATGTTCGGGATGTGGGCCTTCAGTTTCATTCTGCGTTTCTTCGACTTACAGCGCATTCTGACCGTCCTGGCGGCACTGGCCACCGTGCTGATGTACCTGTTCATCACCGGGACGCCTGAACATATGCCGTGGTTTATTCTGGCTCTCGGCTTTTTCTCCAGCGCCATCTATACCACTATTATCACCCTGGGTTCGCAGCAGACCCGCGTAGCCTCGCCAAAACTGGTTAACTTCGTCCTGACCTGCGGCACCATCGGCACCATGCTGACGTTTGTCGTCACCGGTCCTATTGTGGCGCATAGCGGTCCTCAGGCAGCCTTGTTTACCGCGAATGGCCTGTACGCTATCGTCTTCGTGATGTGCTTTATCCTCGGTTTTGTGACCCGTCATCGCCAGCATGACACCCCGACAGCACAGTAACGTTATTTGCCGGATGGCGATCCTCTTTGTAGGCCGGAGCCATCCGGCCTTTTATCGTTTCTCTTCCCTTCCTCGAACGATGTAGGCCAGCCAATCTTTAGGGGTAGCCCTCTACCGCTAAAAACCCCTCATTTTGTACGTTATTTGTACGATCGCGAAAAGTCTGATATTTCCACAACTTAAGAAAATGCTGTCAAATCAGCAATATACTCCTTAAGAGGTATATAAAGGTGAATTTGATTTGCATCAATAAGTGGGGGTGCTGAATCGTTAAGGTAGGCAGTAATAGAAAAGAAATCGAGGCAAAAATGAGCAAAGTCAGACTCGCTATTATCGGTAATGGTATGGTCGGCCATCGCTTTATTGAGGACCTTCTTGATAAATCCGACGCTGCCAATTTTGATATTACTGTTTTTTGCGAAGAACCCCGCAAGGCATACGACCGTGTGCACCTGTCATCCTACTTCTCACATCATACCGCTGAAGAACTGTCTCTGGTCCGCGAAGGATTTTACGAGAAGCACGGCGTTAAAGTGCTGGTCGGCGAACGTGCGATTACCATCAACCGCCAGGAAAAAGTGATTCACTCCAGTGCGGGCCGTACGGTTTACTACGACAAGCTGATTATGGCGACCGGTTCTTATCCGTGGATCCCGCCGATTAAAGGTTCAGAAACCCAGGACTGCTTCGTTTATCGCACCATTGAGGACCTCAACGCGATTGAATCCTGCGCTCGTCGCAGCAAGCGTGGTGCGGTCGTCGGCGGCGGTCTGTTAGGTCTGGAAGCGGCAGGCGCGCTAAAAAACCTTGGCGTGGAAACCCACGTGATTGAATTCGCCCCGATGCTGATGGCTGAACAGCTTGACCATATGGGCGGCGAACAGTTGCGTCGCAAGATTGAAAGCATGGGCGTACGCGTGCACACCAGCAAAAACACCCAGGAGATCGTCCAGCAAGGCACTGAAGCCCGTAAAACGATGCGTTTTGCCGACGGTAGCGAGCTGGAAGTGGACTTTATCGTCTTCTCTACCGGTATTCGCCCACGCGACAAACTGGCGACCCAGTGTGGTCTGGAGGTCGCGCCGCGCGGCGGGATTGTGATCAACGATGCCTGCCAGACCTCCGACCCGGATATCTATGCCATCGGCGAATGTGCAAGCTGGAACAACCGGGTGTACGGTCTGGTCGCTCCGGGCTACAAAATGGCGCAGGTCGCCGTTGACCATATCCTCGAAAACGAAAATGCCTTCGAAGGCGCAGATTTAAGCGCCAAGCTGAAACTGCTGGGCGTTGATGTTGGCGGTATTGGCGACGCGCATGGCCGCACGCCGGGTGCCCGTAGTTACGTTTACCTCGACGAAAGCAAAGAGGTCTACAAACGCCTTATCGTCAGCGAAGATAACAAAACCCTGCTCGGCGCGGTGCTGGTGGGAGATACCAGTGATTATGGCAACTTGCTGCAACTGGTACTGAACGCTATCGAACTGCCGGAAAACCCGGACTCGCTGATCCTGCCCGCCCATGCCGGCAGTGGTAAGCCGTCTATCGGCGTGGATAAACTGCCGGACAGCGCGCAGATTTGCTCCTGTTTCGACGTCACCAAAGGTATGCTGGTCGCCGCCATCAACAAAGGCTGCCACACCGTTGCCGCGCTGAAAGCCGAAACCAAAGCCGGTACCGGCTGCGGTGGTTGTATCCCGCTGGTTACCCAGGTGCTGAACGCCGAACTGGCGAAACAGGGTATCGAAGTGAACAACAACCTGTGCGAGCACTTTGCTTACTCGCGCCAGGAACTGTTCCACCTGATTCGTGTGGAAGGCATCAAAACCTTCGAGGAACTGCTGGCAAAACACGGTAAAGGTTATGGCTGTGAAGTGTGTAAACCGACCGTGGGCTCTCTGCTGGCCTCCTGCTGGAATGAGTACATCCTGAAACCGCAGCACACCCCGCTGCAGGATACCAACGACAACTTCCTGGCGAACATCCAGAAAGACGGGACCTACTCCGTGATCCCGCGCTCTGCTGGCGGTGAAATCACTCCGGAAGGGCTGGTTGCCGTAGGTCGTATCGCCCGTGAATTTAACCTGTACACCAAAATCACCGGTTCTCAGCGTATCGGCCTGTTCGGCGCGCAAAAAGACGACCTGCCGGAAATTTGGCGCCAACTGATTGAAGCTGGCTTCGAAACCGGCCATGCCTATGCCAAAGCGCTGCGCATGGCGAAAACCTGCGTGGGCAGCACCTGGTGCCGTTACGGCGTGGGTGACAGCGTGGGCTTCGGCGTTGAGCTGGAAAACCGCTACAAAGGCATTCGTACCCCGCACAAGATGAAGTTCGGCGTTTCCGGCTGTACCCGTGAATGTGCCGAAGCCCAGGGCAAAGACGTCGGGATCATCGCGACCGAGAAAGGCTGGAACCTGTACGTCTGCGGTAATGGCGGGATGAAACCGCGTCATGCGGATCTGCTGGCAGCGGATATCGATCGCGAAACTCTGCTCAACTATCTCGACCGTTTCATGATGTTCTACATCCGTACGGCGGACAAACTGACCCGTACCGCCCCGTGGTTAGAGAATCTGGAAGGCGGCATTGAGTATCTGCGTTCCGTCATCATCGACGACAAACTGGGTCTGAACGAACATCTGGAAGAAGAGATGGCTCGTCTGCGCGAAGCCGTGGTCTGTGAGTGGACGGAAACCGTCAACACGCCGTCTGCCCAGACGCGTTTCAGACACTTCATCAACAGCGATAAACGCGATCCGAACGTCCAGGTGGTGCCTGAACGTGAACAGCACCGTCCGGCCACGCCGTATGAACGCATCCCGGTCACTCTGGTGGAGGAAAACGCATGAGCCAGTGGAAAAACATCTGCCACATTGATGACATCCTGCCCGCAACCGGCGTCTGCGCGTTGTTAGGTGAGGAACAGGTCGCTATTTTCCGTCCATATCACAGCGACCAGGTGTTTGCGATCAGCAACATCGACCCGTTCTTTGAATCCAGCGTGCTGTCCCGCGGATTGATTGCGGAACATCAGGGCGAATTGTGGGTCGCCAGCCCGTTGAAAAAGCAACGCTTCCGCCTGAGCGACGGCCTGTGCATGGAGGATGAAAGTCATTCCGTGGCGCATTACGATGCGCGGGTGAAAGACGGCGTCGTGCAGTTGCGCGGTTAACACATTTTTGGGAGGCGCAACGCCTCCCTTTTTTAACGTATTAGTAGTTCTGTTTTTTCGCAGGACGGATAAGCGTAGCGCCATCAGGCAAATTGCATAAGCGTATTGCCGGATGACGGCATAAATGCCTTATCCGGCCTACGGTTACGGTTTTATTTCAAGGATAATCATGTTCACAGATACGATTAACAAATGTGCGGCTAACGCTGCCCGCATCGCACGCTTGTCGGCAAATAATCCGCTCGGTTTTTGGGTCAGTTCTGCGATGGCCGGTGCTTACGTTGGCCTCGGCATCATCCTGATTTTTACCCTCGGTAACTTGCTCGACCCGTCCGTACGTCCGCTGGTGATGGGCGCAACCTTTGGGATCGCCTTAACGCTGGTGATTATTGCGGGTTCCGAACTGTTTACCGGTCACACCATGTTCCTGACGCTCGGCGTGAAAGCGGGCACCATCAGCCAGGGGCAGATGTGGGTGATTTTGCCGCAGACCTGGTTGGGTAACCTGGTGGGTTCCGTGTTCGTCGCGCTGCTGTACAGCTGGGGTGGCGGTAGCCTGCTACCGGTCGACACCAGCATCGTACACTCGGTCGCGCTGGCGAAAACCACGGCACCGGCAACGGTACTGTTCTTCAAAGGTGCGCTGTGTAACTGGCTGGTATGTCTGGCAATCTGGATGGCAATCCGTACTGAAGGCGCCGCGAAATTTATCGCTATCTGGTGGTGTCTGCTGGCGTTTATCGCATCTGGCTATGAACACTCAGTTGCCAACATGACGTTGTTCGCCCTCTCCTGGTTCGGTCACCACAGCGAAGCCTATACCCTGGCGGGAATTGGTCATAACCTGCTGTGGGTAACACTCGGCAATACTTTGTCCGGTGTCGTGTTCATGGGGTTAGGTTATTGGTATGCTACGCCAAAATCGGAGCGTCCTGCTCCGGCAAAAATCAACCAAACTGAGGCTACAGCCAATAATTAAGGGGTAATGTCGTGGATCATTTGCCTATATTTTGTCAACTACGTGACCGCGACTGTCTGATTGTCGGCGGTGGTGATGTCGCAGAACGCAAAGCACGGTTACTGCTGGAAGCGGGCGCTCGTTTAACGGTTAATGCGCTGGCGTTTATTCCGCAGTTCACCGTATGGGCAAATGAAAACATGTTAACGCTGGTGGAAGGACCGTTTGATGAAGCCCTTCTCGACCCGTGCTGGCTGGCGATTGCCGCGACCGACGATGATGCGGTGAATCAGTGCGTCAGCGATGCTGCGGAATCCCGACGCATCTTCTGTAACGTCGTGGATGCGCCGAAAGCCGCCAGTTTCATCATGCCATCGATTATCGACCGTTCACCGCTAATGGTGGCGGTCTCCTCCGGCGGCACCTCACCAGTGCTGGCCCGTCTGCTGCGTGAAAAACTGGAATCCGTTTTACCTCAACATTTGGGTCAGGTTGCGCACTACGCCGGGCAACTTCGTTCCCGGGTGAAAAAACAGTTTGCCACGATGGGTGAACGTCGCCGCTTCTGGGAAAAGCTGTTTGTTAACGACAGGCTGGCGCAGTCGCTGGCAAATGCCGACCATGAAGCGGTAGAAGAAACTACCGAACAGATGCTCAACGAGCCGTTGGATCATCGCGGTGAAGTGGTGCTGGTGGGCGCAGGCCCTGGCGATGCCGGACTTCTGACGCTGAAAGGGTTACAGCAGATCCAGCAGGCCGATGTGGTGGTTTATGACCGACTGGTGTCTGACGATATCATGAACCTGGTACGTCGCGACGCCGACCGTGTGTTTGTGGGCAAACGCGCAGGCTACCATTGTGTTCCACAGGAAGAGATTAACCAAATTCTGCTGCGGGAAGCGCAACAGGGTAAACGCGTAGTTCGTCTGAAAGGCGGAGACCCGTTCATCTTTGGCCGTGGTGGTGAAGAGCTGGAAACATTGTGTCATGCCGGTATTCCCTTCTCCGTCGTACCCGGCATTACCGCCGCCTCCGGTTGTTCAGCTTACTCCGGTATTCCGCTGACGCATCGTGATTACGCCCAGAGCGTGCGCCTGGTGACTGGGCACCTGAAAACTGGCGGCGAACTGGACTGGGAAAACCTGGCGGCAGAGAAACAGACGCTGGTGTTCTATATGGGGCTGAATCAGGCGGCCACTATCCAGCAAAAACTGATCGAATTTGGTATGCAGGCCGATATGCCAGTCGCGCTGGTGGAAAACGGCACGTCGGTGAAACAACGGGTTGTGAATGGCGAGCTGTCACAGTTGGGTAAGCTGGCAACACAGGTAGAAAGTCCGGCGCTTATTATTGTCGGCCGCGTTGTCGCGTTGCGGGATAAACTGAACTGGTATTCAAACCATTAATCCTCAACCCGGATAATTATCCTCCGGCATAGCCGGAGGTTTTTCAGATGCGCCTATAAAGCTCTGTTATCAGCCGCGCCCTAACAGGCGCATACGATCTGACATTTGCATCAGACTGCTTTTCCCCTTCAGATACTCCATGAAGCCCGACACGCTCATCTTCGGCAGGGATCTCCAGATGCATGTGGATATGGTCTGCGCAGCATTCTGCTTCCAGAATTCGTACGTTTTTCCATTCGCACAACTTTCTTAATATGCTGCCTACTGCCCTACATATCTCTCCGTAAAACGTCTGTCTTCGGTATTATGGCGCAAAAACTATATGATAGTTGGGTATGCGCTAAGCTCTTTTCGTCCTCCATTGGGAACCCCTTTTGATTTCTTGTTTAACTTTTGCAGTTGCCAGACCGCAAGGTGTTTTAACAAATCAAAAAGGGTTTAATAACTGACTTAAAGTTGAAAGCTTTATTGCCCCTCAGTCTAACTGAGCTTTCTATAGACAAATAACCGGTCACCGTAACGTGACCGGTTTTACTGAACGTATGAAATCGGTATTTCAATCCCTAAAGCAATTAAAATACCTTAGAGTGACCGAATACATGCAGCCACAAAATTGCCTGTAGTATCTACATATTTGTCTACGGTTGGTGCAATATTCAACGTAACCATACTATGATAACCTGCTGATGGAACGTCGGTTGTAGTGCGCCAGCCATTAATCCACCCATAACTTGTTGTGTCCCCCCATTCATTCCATAGTGAACCAACACTTCTGGTGGTATTGCCTTTGAACAACATAGCCAAAGAAGGTAACAACATTCCCTGACTAGAACAGTATGAAACGACACCTGAGTGAAGATAAATTGATGGACCAGCCAGATACCAACTATCTACTGTAAAGTTATACGCGAGTGACAGGCCAGATGATACTGGCACAGCGGTAATCATCACCGATTTTGTACTGCTGCTGGCATCATTACTGAACGTCACTTTTCCCGCATTGTTCACAGAAACCCATCCAGGTTGACTGCTGGTCCAGGTATAGTCAGCAGCCGTTTTACCCGCAGGCACATTCAGGGTGAATGTGGCGTTTTTAAAACCCGTACTTGGGAAACCACTGTTCGCCGCAAAAGTGTAACCATTAACCGTAATATCCTTAAACTCTCCAGCCGTCAGGGTCACCGTCCCCTTCAACAACGAGTCTCCTTCACCGATCGGATCACCATTCAGCATCGGTTTAACAGTCAGTACGTCAACCAGAGTCCCCTTCAACGTCGCAGTATAGGTCCCCGGTATCGGTTCCTGAACAGCGCTGAGTGAATACTGGCTGGTACTCGGCGTGGCATCCTGGCTATCCTTAACCTGGAAAAGGATCTGACTGGTATCGCCGCTAATCGGGTTGTCATGAACATCTTTCAGCACCAACGTCAGCGTGCTTTGTTCTACATCATCCGCCTGGATGGTCTCCGGACTGGCAGTGAATGTGGAGTGAGTTGCATCAACCACACCAACATCTATCGTAACCGCCGCACTCAACGTGCCGATATCGGTAAACGTTGAATCCTCGCTATATTGCGGCTTCACGGTATAAGTTCCCGCCAGCGTCCCCTGCAATGAAGCGCTGTAGGTTCCCGGCGTTGCCGTCTCGCTCAGACTGCTCAGGATCACCTTGTCCGTTGGCGGGGTGACGCTTTGCGCATCGGTCATCACCAGTTGCAACTTCGCCGCCTGCCCGCCGATAGCATTGCCGAACTTATCGGCAAGTGCCAGCGTCAGAGTACTCTGCTCACCATTCTCGGATGAGATATGCGCTTTGCTGGCGGTGAACGTTGAGGACTGGGCATCAGGCCCCCCCACTGTCAACGTGACAGTATCCTTCAGCGTGCCCACATCACTGCCGCTGAACTGCGGTGTTACCGTGTACGTATCGGCTAACTGACCTTTCAGCGTCGCGGTGTAAACACCGGTGGTGCCCGTTTCTGTAAGGCCGCTGACCGTCACTTTTCCGTCGGCTGGTACGGCGTTTTTGCTGTCTTTCACCACCAGTGTCAACGAACTGGCAATGCCGCTGATAGTGTTGTCGAATGCATCCTTCGCCGTGAACGTCAGAGTACTCATTTCAGTATCATCCGCCACGATGGACTTCGGTGCCGCCACAAAGGTGGACTGCACGCCGTCCGGCGTAGTGCCCGCCGTCAGGGTCACCGCATCCTTCAGCGTGCCCACATCACTGCCGCTGAATTGCGGTGTTACCGTGTACGTATCGGCTAACTGACCTTTCAGCGTCGCGGTGTAAACGCCGGTAGTGCCCGTTTCTGTAAGGCCGCTGACCGTCACTTTTCCGTCGGCTGGTACGGCGTTTTTGCTGTCTTTCACCACCAGTGTCAACGAACCTGTAATACCACTGATGGCGTTGCCGAATGTATCCTTCGCGGTGAACGTCAGGGTACTCATTTCAGTATCATCCGCCACAATGGACTTCGGCGCTGCCGCAAAGGTCGACTGCGTACCGTCCGGCGTGCTGCCGGCGGTTAACGTCACCGTGTCCTTCAGTGTGCCGATGGCGCTGCCGCTGAACTGCGGCGTCACGGTATAGGTGTCTGCCAGCGTGCCTTTCAGGGTCGCCGTATAGGTCCCCGGCGTGCTGCTTTCTGCCAGATCGCTCAGCGTCACTTTGCCTGCTTCCGGAGCCTTGCCCTCGCTGTCTTTTACATCCAGCGTCAGACTGG
>Ga0209281_1000695_pt1 | contig 34292 bp, 28 predicted proteins | sample MedtruBG_FD_187514 | JGI IMG/M metagenome (GOLD analysis project Ga0209281, IMG submission 187514) | Root nodule microbial communities of legume samples collected from California, USA - Medicago truncatula BG (SPAdes) (version 2) | ecosystem: Host-associated > Plants > Roots > Nodule | place... | reverse complement strand
AAAGACTCTTCCGCGCCGCAGACGCGGCGCTGCCGGATCCCTGTGACGAGCACATGAGGAAGAGGGCAACATGCATCAGCTATGCGCGAAGATGTCCGTCTCTTCCCAGCCGAGCAGATCGAGCTTGGCACGCGTGGGGAGAAACGAGAAGCAGGCCTCGGCGAGTTCCATCCGGCCATCGCGCAGGAGCCGCGCCGTCAGCTTGTCGCGCAGCGCATGCAGGTGGAGCACGTCGGAGGCGGCATATTCGAGCTGCGCCGGCGAAAGAATGTCGGCGGCCCAATCGGAAGACTGCTGCTGCTTGGAAATGTCGATGTCGAGCAGTTCCTTGAGATTGTCCTTGAGACCGTGCCGGTCCGTATAGGTGCGGGCGAGGCGCGAGGCGATCTTGGTGCAGAAGACCGGCGACGCGGTGACGCCGAAGGTATGGAACAGCACGGCGATGTCGAAGCGGCCGAAATGGAAGATCTTCTGGCGCGTCGGATCGGCGAGCATCGAGACGAGGTTCGGCGCCTGCTTCTGGCCGGCGGAGATGCGGATCACATCGGCAGTCCCGTCGCCGGACGAGAGCTGCACGACGCAAAGGCGGTCGCGACGCGGGACCAGGCCGAGCGTTTCCGTATCGATCGCGATCGCGCCCGTATAGCGGGCGGCGTCGGTCTCGGAAATGTCGCCCTCGTGGAACCTTATTGTATTCGCCATCGAAAATCCCCAGATCGTTACTTGCATGTTTCCCTGAGAACGGCTCAGGAAGCCTGCTGAGATTCAAGTGCTGCAGCGATCCCGGCCTGTCTGATCAGGCTCGCGGGCGCTGTGGAGCGTAGCTGGCCTATAGCGCATGTTGGCCGGCCGCGATACCTTGTCCTTCGGCGGACGTTCCGTTTGCCGGCACCCCGAGAAAGTTCGTATATGACCTGGTTCCGTTTCGCCTTGGCGCCTTCCGTCATCGCCCTGATATTGACCCTCTCGCCCGGTGCCGGCCTCGCCGGCGAGGCGACATTCGAGCTGGCGCAGGCCTTCCACGACCTGCCGGGCGTGCGGCCGGTGGACCCGCTGCGCGACGATAAGAACATCGTTTGCCAGCAGGTTTTCATCGACCGCTACGGTCCTTTCGAGTCGTCTCACGGCCGCCCGCGTTACGATACGACCTATCGCTGCCGCGAGGGCAGCGGACCGATCTTCCAAAGCGGCGAACTGCCGCCGTCGCTGGAACGGCAGAAGCGCGGCCTCAACTATTGAGGTCGAGCCAAGAAAAAAGCACGCTTGCATTGCACGCTCGGGAAAGACGAAACTACGCCCGGGACGGCACTGACTGGAGGAAACCATGCCCGAAACCGACAGGCCGCGAACCGACAGGCCACTTGTCATCAGCGCGCCCGCGCCGCGTACGCTCGATCTGATCTTCACGCCCGACGCGCTCGAGCGTCTTCACCGGCGCTACCGCGTGATCGAAGCCGATCCGGAGAACATCGCCGGGCTCGGCTCCGCCGTCCTCTCCGAGGCCCGCTATATCGTCGGACAGCCGCCGCTTTCCGCGGACACGCTCGAGCGCATGCCGCGGCTGCGGGCCGTTCTCAACGTCGAAAGCAATCTCATCGACAACATGCCCTACGACGTGGTTTTCCGGCGCGGCATCCACGTGCTCACCACCGGCCAGGTCTTCGCCGAACCGGTGGCGGAGATGGGGCTCGCCATGGCGCTCAACCTCGCCCGCGGCATCGTCGATGCGGATGTGGATTTCCGAGAGGGGCGCGAGCGTTGGGGCGGTGAGGGCAACAAGTCCGCCCGGCTCCTCTCGGGCTCGGAGATCGGCATCATCGGCTTCGGCGATCTCGGCAAGGCGCTCAACCGCGTCCTTTCGGGATTTCGTGCGAAGATCCGCGTCCATGATCCCTGGCTGCCGGCCTCCGTTCTTCTCGACGCCGGCGTCGAACCGGCGTCGCTCGAGACGGTCCTCGCCGAGAGCGACTTCCTGTTTGTCGTCGCAGCGGTAACCAGCGACAATGAGGGCTTCCTCGGCGCCAAGGCCTTCGCGGCCATGCGTCCGGGCGCCGCCTTCATTCTCCTGAGCCGCGCCGGAGTCGTGGATTTCGATGCATTGATCGCAGCCGTCGAAAGCGGCCATATCCGCGCGGCAAGCGACGTCTTCCCGGAGGAGCCCCTGCCCCTCGGACATCCTGTCCGCCGGCTACCCGGCTTCCTGCGCTCGGCGCACCGGGCCGGTGCGCTCGACATCGCCTTCAAGAGGATGGGCGAGATGGTGCTCGAGGATATGGAACTGATGGACCGCAGCCTGCCGCCGATGCGCTGCAAGCGGGCGGAGCGGGAGACGGTGGCCCGAATGCGCTCAAAGCCCGTCACCGTCAACTGAAGAGTGATGGGCAGCACAACTGCCTTTATCCTGGCCGCGCGGCGCTGTAGCGCAGCTCGTACACGGCCGGTGGTGCTATGAAAATCCGGTGCAATGCTGCAAAGATCGGAATCCGGATTCAAGGACATCGAAAGCATGCAAGATTCCAACGCGGACAAGCCTTCCCGGACCTGGACCAGCTCACTGCGGTCGCTGCTCGGTCTCGTGATGGTTGCTATGCTCATCGTCGTGTCCGCGACGCTGGTGGGGCTTGACTACCGCCGCGCACGCAGCGCTGCGATCGCCGGTGCCGAAGACAATATGGATGCCTTCGTCGGCCGCCTGGTCGATCGGCTCGGCGCCCTCTCCGGGGACACCTCCGCGCTCGTCAGCCTCGTCGCATCCGTCGCCAATTCCTTTCTCGTGCCTCCGCCGGAGCGCATGAACGACAAGGTGGCAGTGCTGCGCGAGGGCATCGCCCGCTCGCCGCACATCGACGGCGTCTATGTCGGTTATCCGAGCGGCGCATTCTTTCATGTGGTCGATCTGGATTCGGCCGCCTGGCGCATGGCCCTGGACGCACCGCGGGGGGCGGCGATCGCCGTGCGCTCGATGGAGAGGAACGACCAGGGCAAGCCGTTCGACCGGATCCTGTTCCTGGACGCGAGCGGCCTGCAGTTTGCCGAACGTCACGCTGCCTCCAACGGCTTCGATCCGAGGACGCGGCCCTGGTACCGCGCGGCCGTCAACGGCAAGGCGCCGGTGGCCATCGGTCCCTATGAGATGGCCACCACAGGCAATCTCGGGATGACCATATCGCAAGCGCACCGCGGCAACCCCCAAATCGTCATCGGCGCCGATGTCGTTCTCGATACGATCACGGATTTTCTGTCCCGCGAGCGGCTGACCGACGACTCGGTTTCCTTCGTGCTCGATGCGGTGGGACGACCGATCATCCACTCCGACTCCACCATGATGCGGCGCATCATGGCATCGAAGGGCCGGGACCGGCCGGTGGCCACGCCGCAGGAGGATGGACTGATCGAGAGCATCCGGCGCAACCCGCCACCGGCCGGAAAGGCAACTCTCGTCGAAGTCGGAAACCGCACCTATCTCGTCACGGTGGCGCCGCTCGAATCGGCATTGCTTCTGTCCGGGCACCGGGTGGTCGTCGCCGCCCCTCTCGACGAGCTGCTGGCGGCCGCAAACGAGACGCTCGTTCAGGGACTTGCCGTCTCGGGCGCCGTGGTGGTGGTCGCCGTTCTCCTGGCCCTCGTGCTTGCGCATCTGATCACGAAGTCGCTCAACCAGCTCACCGACAGCGCCAACCGCCTGCAGGACCTGGATTTCGCCACTCCTATCGACGTTTCGTCGCATGTGGCGGAAATCTCGACGCTCAACGGCGCAATGAACAGGGCTCGCGACGCGATCTTCACCTTCGCGCTCTATGTTCCGAAGGAGCTGGTGCGCAAGGGCATCGAATCCGGCCATTTCGGCGGCCGCGCCGCATGGCGGCAGGAGGTGACGGCGATGTTCACCGACATCTACGACTTCACCACCATCAGCGAGGGCCGGTCGCCGGAAGAAGTGGTCGCGATGCTCTCGGAGTATTTCGACCTGTTCAGCGAGGTCGTCGCCGCCCACGACGGAACCATCATCCAATTCCATGGAGACTCGGTCTTTGCCATGTGGAACGCGCCGGTCGCCGATACCAGGCATGCCGAGCATGCCTGTCGATGCGCACTCGCGGTCGAGGAGAGGCTCGAGGCCTTCAATTCTGCGCAACGCGCCAGCGGATTGCCGGAGTTCCGCACCCGCTTCGGCATCCACACCGGAACGGCCGTCGTCGGCAGCGTCGGCGCCAAGGAACGGCTGCAATATACGGCGATGGGCGACACGGTGAACGTCGCCTCGCGGCTCGAGGGCATGAACAAGGATTACGGCACGAGCGTTCTTGCAAGCGGCGCGGTGGTCGCCCAATGCAAAGACATGGTGAAGTTCCGCCCGCTCGGCACCGCCAAGGCAAAGGGCCGTTCGACGGCGCTCGACATTTACGAAGTCGTGGGCGTCGTCCGCGCGGTGAACACTACCGAAGCCGGAACGGCCGCCTGAGGAAAGGCAGATGCCGCGGCGAACGGCGGCCCCGCTGAATTCGCTTCGAAACTCTGAAAGCAAAAAAGCCCGGAAACCCGGGCTTTTTTTGACTTCCGAACCGCAAAAGCGGTTCCTGAAAATGGAATGGTGCCCAGAAGAGGACTCGAACCTCCACACCCTTTCGAGTACCAGCACCTGAAGCTGGCGCGTCTACCAATTCCGCCATCTGGGCGACGGACCGGCATGTAAAAGGCCGTGACCGAAGTGTCAACAGGCATTTTGAAGTTTTCGTCTCGCATCGCGAAAAAGCGCGGTAAAGCGCGGCCGGGTCCACGATGATAGGGCAAGAATTCCAGTGACATGAGAGCCGGAGAGGCGCATTCTAGAGCAACGGCGAATGGGCGGAATCCGGAACGCCCGCGTCGATACGTGGAGCACGCGCCCACGAATAGGCATGCGACACCAAACGTCTGCTGCATGTTTCGTTGGTCGGCCGATCACCGCCAAAAAATGCAGCAACTTGAAGAGTTACAGCGGCCTTTGCGCGTCTGATAAGTCGCGCGGCGCTGAAAGGAGCAGGGACAAAAACCGGAAAGCAACGGCTTTCGGAAAGTGAGGAGAAAATGACGAAATTTCGGAATTTCGTTGTCAGCTGCGCACTCGCCGCCGCCTCCGCGGTTCCCCCTGTAACGTCCGTTCAGGCCATGCCGCGCCCGGCGCTCGACATTGCGATCAAAGCGCCGGCCGGCGTCGAGAATGCCACGCATCGCGGCCGTTACGGGTGGCGCGGCGGCTATTCTCGCCGCGGCTATTATGGAGGATCCGGCTTCTATCCGGGCTGGAGCCCCTATTACAGGCGGTCCGGGATCAGCTTCTATTTCGGACCCAGCTACCGTTACCGCCCGTATTACGGGAACCGCTATTATTACGGACCGCGCTTTTATGGCCCCGGCTATTACAGCTATCCCGGGCCCGCATATTACGGTTATCGCTCCTATAGGCCACGCTACTATGGCGGCGGCTACGTCCGGAGCGGCGGCAACAGCCATGTCAGCTGGTGCCTGTCGCGCTATCGGTCCTATAACCCTGCCTCCAACCGCTACCTGACCTATGGCGGGGTCTACCGGGTCTGCTACTCGCCCTATCGTTAGGGGAGCGTACCCTTGGATTCATCGAGTCCGCGCGTTCCCTCAAACGCGCGGCGCTCCCGTCAGTCAGCGCTTCCTGACGATCCCGACGCGCGCCATGACTTCCTTCGGAATGCCGTAGCGGCGCACGGCATCGCGGCTGTCGCGAAGGCCGCAGATCTCGCGCTGGATGAGGAAGGCCCAAACCGCGTCGGCCGCCTCGTCGAGCAGTCGCTCGCGTTCGGAAGGCGGGTGCCTGTTGCTGTTGAAGGCATTCAGGGCGGCAATTGCCTTCTCGACCTTCAGGCCGTTGCGCCCCAGCGCGTCGGCGCGCTCGGCCATCAGCTCGTATTCGAGGACGTTCACCCCGTTACCGGTGAGACCGAAACTGCGCAGCGATTGCGGCGGGCGAAATGTCATCGGCGGCTCCATCAAGCTCATGCCAGGATGGGCCGTGAATGAGCTTCCCGCAAGGGGGCGGCGCGACGACTGCCGCGTGGCGCAAAGTCGTCGTCATGGTTAACACTCCCTAAACCCGTTTGACCTAAGCTTGCGGATCATGCCCGATCTGCCCGCCTTCATCGCCATCAGGACAGCCGTCGGATCTGCTGAGGAGACGACGCAGGGCCTGCGCCGCTCGCTGCCGGCGGCGGAGCGTAGCGAGGCGATCCGGAAGATCGTCGATGCGCTGTCCCGCCATCTCTCCGGCAAGGAGGTCCTATCCAAGGACGCACTGGTGAAGCTGGTAGAAGACCTGGCGCTCATCCTCAAATTTCCACCCCTGCCGCAGGAGACCGGACGCGCCTTCATTCGGCGGTTGACCGGCTTCATCGAGGCATTGCCAATGCCGGAACGCCTGCTTCTGGAGAAGCAATTGGCCACCCGCAGCCTCGTGCAGCGCGTCGCCGTTGCGGCGACGATCGCGGGAGACCGCCGGGGCGCGGTGCCGCCTGATCGAACCCCGCTCCGCAGCCTGCCCCTGCCGGCACAGGTCCCGCCAGTGCTCCCGGGCGCCAAAAGACCCGTGCCGAGCGATCTCGCGCTGCTTCAAGCGATGCTCAAGAAGACCTACGGCGCCGATATGGAGGACGTGCGGATCGAGACGACACCCAAGGGCGCGGCAATCGAAGCGGCGCAGGAGGAGGCTCCAGCCGGGCCGCAACGTTCGCCGAAGGCGCCCACGAACGCTCCTGCAGCGCCGCGAGGTGCGGAGATTGCAGCGAGAGATGCTTCGGCAAGCCCGCTTGAGGGGGAAATGGCGGAGATGGCGGATACGGCGGCGATGACGCCGGAAGGCTCCGATGAGCAGCTCCCGGATAGCGAAGCGGATTTGGCGGAACCATCGGCGCCGCGCCGCAGTCAGGCGGCGGGCCTGAACGGGAGTGCGCTCGCCCTGCCGAAAGATGCAAAACCTGCGACAGCCGAGGGCAAAGCTGCAGTCGCGGAAGCCGGCGCTGAAAGCCTCCCTGACGGCGAAGGCCCGGAGGGCACCGACGGCCCCTCGCGCTCCGCGAGGGAGGACGATAGACCACGAGTGCGGACGCAAAGTGCCGCGCGCATGGCGCAACCGCCGGCGGAGGCCTTGAGAGCGGTCATACGCGACAGTCTTGCGCTGCCGGGGACGAGCAAGAGCTGGCAACCTCGCGACATGGAAGACGCAGGACCGGCCGCGCCCCTGCTGCCGCCGGAGAACGAGGCGCCGGCGCGGCCACGGGAGACCGCCGGCGCGGTCAGAAGCGCAGCCGCCGCCAGCGAACCGCCGGTGGACGCCGCGTCCGACACAGGAACCGATGCATCTCTCCCCGACCTGCCCCCTCCTCAGGCAGAGCGCCGGACCGGCGAGGACGCGATGGCGTCGCAGGGCCTCGCGCGGGTGCCGGAAAGCGGACTTCCGCGGGAAATGTTTCCCTTCGCGCTGGTTCCCTACCCGCCGGCAGAAGAAAGCGATGCCGACGAGGTGGACCGGCGTAAGCGGGAAAGCGAGGGCGAGCCGGAAAAAGACGCCAGGGATGACGAGGGAGAACGGGAAAGCGACGACCAGCAGCAGGGACATGCGGCCGGCGGCGAACAGGATCGGGCCGAAGATCGACCGGCAGCCGACGCCTATGACCTCTACCGAAAGCTCGGTGGCCTGGCCTAGTCTGGGGTTTATGACGGCTGCTGCGAGATGGATGATGGCGTTGAAGCTCCGGTCGGTTTTGCCGGCACGCATGGCTCGATACGCTTGAATTCCTTGAGTACCGACTGCGCGGCCTAGGAACGTATTGGAGGACTGCAATCTCTCCTCCTCCTCATCTCTGTGCTTGTCACAGAGATCCAGCAGCGCCGCGTCTGCGGCGCGGAGAAATGTTCTTTCAGACCAAGGACTTGGTCTGGCTGGATCCCTGTGACGAGCACAGGGATGAGGAGATCAAGCCAGCCGCGGCGGCTATCCCGAATCTCGACAGGCCTTGGAGCACTTTCAGGAAAAGTGCGGAACGGTTTTCGCCCTGCCCACGAAAAAGCCCGCGGAGATCGCTCTCCGCGGGCTTATCATTTCAAGTCCGTCAACGATTACTCGTTGTTCTGGCGGTTCTTGAGCGCAGCGCCCAGAATGTCGCCGAGCGAAGCACCCGAGTCGGAAGAGCCGAACTGAGCGACGGCTTCCTTCTCTTCCGCGATTTCCAGAGCCTTGATCGACAGCTGGATCTTGCGGTCCTTCTTGGAGAAGTTGGTGACCCGCGCATCGACGGTCTGGCCGACCGAGAAACGCTCCGGACGCTGTTCGTCGCGATCGCGCGAGAGGTCGGCGCGACGGATGAAGGCGGTGACGTCCTCGTGGTTGACGAGCCGCACTTCGATGCCGCCATCGTTGACGCCGATGACTTCAGCCGAAACGACGGCGTTCTTGCGCAGTTCGCCGGAAGCGGCAGCTTCACCGACCGCATCACGGCCGAGCTGCTTGATGCCGAGCGAGATGCGCTCCTTGTCGACGTCCACATCGAGAACGACAGCACGGACGACGTCGCCCTTGTTGAATTCTTCGATGACCTGCTCGCCCGGGCGGTTCCAGTCGAGGTCGGAGAGGTGGACCATGCCGTCGACATCGCCATCGAGGCCGATGAACAGACCGAATTCGGTCTTGTTCTTGACTTCGCCTTCGACTTCCGTGCCAGCCGGATGGCTATGCGCGAAGGCCTGCCACGGGTTCTCGAGCGTCTGCTTGAGGCCGAGCGAGATGCGGCGCTTGGTCGGGTCGACTTCGAGAACGACCACGTCGACTTCCTGGCTCGTGGACAGGATCTTGCCGGGGTGAACGTTCTTCTTCGTCCAGGACATTTCGGAGATGTGTATCAGGCCTTCGATGCCCGGCTCCAGCTCGACGAACGCACCGTAGTCGGTGATGTTCGTGACGGTACCGGAGATCTTCTTGCCGACCGGATACTTCGCACCGATGCCATCCCACGGATCGGACTCGAGCTGCTTCATGCCGAGCGAGATGCGGTGGGTTTCCTGGTTGATGCGGATGATCTGAACCTTGACCTGCTGGCCGATGTTCAGGATCTCCGACGGATGGTTGACGCGGCGCCATGCCATGTCGGTGACGTGCAGCAGGCCGTCGATGCCGCCGAGGTCGACGAACGCACCGTAATCGGTGATGTTCTTGACGACACCCTCGACAACCTGGCCTTCCTCGAGGTTCTGAACGATTTCAGAACGCTGCTCGGCGCGGGACTCTTCGAGAACCGTGCGGCGCGAAACGACGATGTTGCCGCGGCGCTTGTCCATCTTGAGGATTTCGAAGGGCTGCGGGTTGTGCATCAGCGGCGTCACGTCGCGGATCGGACGGATGTCGACCTGCGAACGCGGCAGGAAGGCTACGGCGCCGTCGAGATCGACGGTGAAGCCGCCCTTGACCTGGTTGAAGATGATGCCTTCGACGCGTTCGCCGGCTTCGAACTTGACTTCCAGGCGCTGCCAGCTCTCTTCGCGGCGGGCCTTCTCGCGCGAGAGGACTGCTTCGCCGAGTGCGTTTTCAATGCGCTCGACATAGACTTCGACTTCGTCGCCGACCTTCAGCGTGCCGTCCTTGGCCTTGGCGCCGAATTCCTTCAGCGGTACGCGGCCTTCGACCTTCAGGCCGACGTCGACGATTGCGACGTCTTTTTCGATCGCCGTGACGATGCCCTTGGCGACATAGCCTTCGGCGAGGTCCGTCTTGGCGAAGGACTCTTCCAGAAGCGCTGCGAAATCATCACGGGTGGGGTTGGTTGCAGACATATAATCTCCTGCTGCATCTCCTGCCGGAGACGCATATGCGCCGGGGGTTGGTGTTAGACAGGCCTGAACCCAGTCCGCTCCTGTCATGGAGCAATCCGGCGCGTGGACGGAATTTCAGGCTATTTTCAAGAAGGAGACCGGCTGGGCCGGGATCAGGCCTTCTTCAAATTTTCTCTTTCAGGGCGGCGTCGACCAGCGTCTTCGCCGCCTGGAATGCCGCCTCTATACTCATTTCGGAAGTATCAAGCAAGTGCGCGTCCTCGGCAGGTCTCAAAGGACTGTCGGCACGCCCCATGTCGCGCCCGTCGCGCTTCTTCACGTCCTCGAAAATCGCGGTGTAGTCAGCCTTTCCGCCGCCGGCGACGATCTCGTCATGGCGCCGCTTCGCCCGCACTTCGGGGGAAGCGGTCACATAGAGCTTCACCGCCGCATCAGGGCAGACGACCGTGCCGATGTCGCGCCCGTCGAGGACGGTACCCGGCTCCTTGCGCGCGAAGGCTCGCTGCGCCTCGACCAGCGCCCGGCGCACGGCCGGCATGACGGCGATCTTCGACGCCGCCTCGCCGATCGAATGCTCGGAAAGCACGGCGCGATCGAGCCCGGAAAGGTCCACCTCGCGCGCCGTCTTCTCGGCCACCGCCTCGTCGTCGAGCGGCAATCCGGCATCCATGAGTGCCTTTGCGGTCGCGCGATAGGTCAGCCCCGTGTCGAGATGGTGGAAGCCGTATTGCTCGGCGATCCGGCGCGAGAGCGTTCCCTTGCCGGCGGCCGCAGGTCCATCGATGGCGATTACGAAGGTCATCAGGCTGCCTTGTTCTCTGCCTCTTCGATCTTCGCGCCCAGTCCCGTCATCAGGCCCATGAATTCGGGGAAGGACGTCGCGATCATCGTCGCATCGTCGACCGTTACCGGATGCTCCGAGGCAAGTCCCATGACAAGGAAGCTCATGGCGATGCGGTGGTCGAGATGGGTCTTCACCTGGCCGCCCGAGATTTTGCCCAGGCCCTTGCCGCCCGGGCGGCCGCGTACGACCAGCGAGGCCTCGCCCTCGTCGCAATCCACCCCGTTGAGCTTCAGGCCGTCCGCCACGGCGGACAGGCGGTCGGACTCCTTGACCCGGAGCTCCTCCAGTCCGTTCATCACGGTCGTGCCCTCGGCGAAGGCAGCGGCGACGGCGAGCACCGGATATTCGTCGATCATCGACGGCGCGCGGTCCTCCGGCACCGTCACGCCCTTGAGCTCCGAATGGCGCACGCGCAGATCGGCGACATCCTCGCCGCCGGCAAGCCGCTTGTTCATGACTTCGATATTGGCGCCCATTTCCTGCAGGGTCAGGATGAGGCCGGTACGGGTCGGGTTCATCAGCACGTTGAGGATGGTGATGTCCGAGCCCGGAACGATGAGCCCCGCCACCAGCGGAAAGGCTGTGGAGGACGGATCGCCCGGCACGTCGATCACCTGGCCAGTCAGCTTGCCGCGGCCCTCGAGGCGTATGGTGCGCACGCCCTCGGCATCGGTCTCGACCGTCAGATTGGCGCCGAAGCCCTGCAGCATCTTTTCCGTATGGTCGCGGGTCATCACCGGCTCGACGACGGTCGTGATGCCGGGCGTATTGAGGCCGGCGAGCAGCACGGCGGATTTCACCTGGGCAGACGCCATCGGCACGCGATAGGTGATCGGGTTCGGCGTCTTCGGCCCGCGCAGCGTCACCGGCAGCCGGTCGCCCTCGGCCGACTTCACCTGAACGCCCATTTCGCGGAGCGGATCGAGCACGCGGCCCATCGGGCGCTTGGTCAGCGAGGCGTCGCCGATGAACGTGGAATCGAAATCATAGACGCCGACAAGGCCCATCGTCAGCCGGCAGCCGGTGCCGGCATTGCCGAAGTCGAGCGGTGCCTCGGGCGCGAGCAGCGCGCCGTTCCCGACACCGTCGATGATCCAGGTGTCGCCCTCCTTGCGGATCCTGGCGCCCATCGCCTGCATGGCCTTGCCGGTATTGATCACGTCTTCGCCTTCGAGGAGACCGGTGATGCGCGTCTCGCCCGCGGCAAGACCGCCGAACATGAAGGAGCGGTGCGAGATCGACTTGTCGCCCGGAATGCGCAAGGTGCCCTTGAGGTCGGAAGACTTGCGTGCGGTGGCGGGCCGCGGGTTCGAGCCGTGAGACATCGTGGTTTTCCTCTGACAATCCGGCTGACGGCTGGCGCGGAAGGTGGTGCTTTCCGGCGCGTTGTTGGCGGACCGCCGGTCTCGCCGGCTCCCTAACACAATGCGCGAAAAGGGTCATCCTCCTGCTACGAAGAAAATGACGGCCGGAGCTCGCGGAAGTTTATCTTTGACAGAACTCGCCAAGATGATTATGGGGACCGGCTAATCATCATAAGCTTGATACTTTTCTAACCGCCGGCTTTCCGGCAAGAGCCGGCTCGCCGGCCATTCAAGAGGCTTTGACTGTGGCAAAACCGGAACTTGGAACAAAGCGCATCGACCCGGAAACGGGGCGCAAATTCTACGATCTGAACCGTGATCCGATCGTCTCCCCCTACACGGGCAAGTCCTATCCGCTGTCCTTCTTCGAAGAGACCTCCGTCGCCAAGGTGCTCGAGAAGGAAGAAGAGGAAGACGTCAAGGAAGTCGATACCGAGAACACGGAAGTCGAACTCGTCTCGCTCGAGGAAGCGGATGACGAGGCCTCGGGCGGCGACGATCTGCCGGATCTCGGCGACGACGATGTCGAGATCGAGGGCGACGACGACGACACCTTCCTCCAGACCGACGACGAAGACGATGACGACGACATGAGCGACATCATCGGCGTTTCCGACGAGGACGACGACGTCTGAACAGACCGGCGACGCGGGCGGATCAGCGCCCGCATGCCTGTCCGCAAGCGTTTCGAAAGGCGCACGAAACCGCCCCATCCATCGAGCGCGATCGGCATCGAAGCATCCGGCCGGAACCGAAAAATAAATCGTCCCGGCCCTCACTTTTCGGCTTGCCATCTGCACCTAGCAGAAGTAATAAGCCGCCACTCGCCGGGCACAACGCGCCTCGCGATCTTCCCGGACCGGCAAAGCCGGACCCTGATGGGGCTATAGCTCAGCTGGGAGAGCGCTTGCATGGCATGCAAGAGGTCAGCGGTTCGATCCCGCTTAGCTCCACCAAATTTTCCGATGAATTTTTAGGACGCGTTCACGGATATAGGCGATGCGCCGATCATGCGCCCAGCCTTGCATGGTAATCTCCCGCCGCGACTTTACGTCGGCTGGTGCCTGCGAAGCGGTGACAGCGGATTTCTGTTTCATCCTTCAATAATAGCCGAATATCCGGCATTTACCTTCGCTGTTCGCGTCGGGCCGGACCGGCCGGCAGACCGAGCAGAAATCGTAGCCACGGTTGATGAAATCTTAACCCGCAGTCGCGGAGAAACTGGACACATGTTTCTCGTCTCGAAAATCTTCTGGCTCGTCGCCCAGCCGCTGTCGCTCGCCTTCCTCGCCCTCGTCGTCGGGGTGCTGCTTATGCTCGGCCGTTTCCGCCGCAGCGGCGGTACTTTGAGCGCCTTCGGGCTCGCCGTCCTCTTCGTCACACTCTTCACCACCGCCGGCTCCTATTTCCTGCAGATCCTCGAGGATCGGTTTCCCCGCCCCACGCCGGAGCCCACGGAGCTTGCCTGCATCATCGTGCTCGGCGGCGCCTTCGAGAATGTGGTGATGGCCAGCCGCGGCGGCATGGAGCTGAACCAGGCGGCCGAGCGGTTCGTCGAGACCTTGAGGCTCGCGCAGGCCTATCCGCAGGCACGCATCCTTGTCTCGGGCGGAGACGGGTCGCTCAGCGGCATCTACGAGGGCGACGCGCATGCTTCGGAAAATTTCTTCGGGACCTTCGGCATCGGATCCGACCGGCTGATCCGCGAGGGAGAATCGCGGACGACCTTCGAAAACGCACGCTATACCAGGGATCTGCTGGCCAAGAACGGGCTTGAGCGTTGCGCACTCGTGACCTCCGCATACCACATGCCGCGCTCTATCGGTCTTTTTCGCGCAAACGGCATGGAGGTCACGCCCTGGCCGACGGATTATCGCACGAGCGGCAAGGTGCGGCTCGGCTTCGATTTCACCCAGCCCTCGCTCAACGCCCAATTGGCGACGACGGCCGCCAAGGAGTGGACCGGGCTCGTTGCCTATTATCTCCTCGGCCGGACGCAGACGCTGCTGCCGCGGTAGTCTACCGCATGTTTTCTTTAATAGGTTACGATTAGAGGAGACTTGCAGCCAAGCGGAGCAGCCATGCCGATCCTCGAATTCCTCGACTATGCGGGCGTCGCAATCTTTGCGGCGACGGGCGCGCTGTCGGCCTCCCGCAAGCAGCTCGACATCATCGGCTATCTGTTTCTCGCTTCCGCGACCGGTATTGGCGGCGGCACCATCCGCGACCTCGTTCTCGGCGCGACGCCGGTGTTCTGGGTGGTGAACCCCAATTTCATCATCGTCTGCGCGGCGGTGGCGGTCGCCGTCTTCCTCACGTCCCATTTGCTCGAATCGCGCTACCGGATGCTCGTATGGCTCGACGCGCTCGGCCTCTCGGCCTATTGCGTGATGGGCGCGGCAAAGGGGCTGGCGGCGACCGGCTCGCCCATCGTCGCCCTGGTCACGGGCGCCCTGACGGCAACCTTCGGCGGGGTTCTGCGCGATCTTCTGGCCGGCGAGCCCTCTGTCCTCCTGAGGCCGGAGATCTACGTCAGCGCAGCCCTCATCGGCGCCGGCGCCTTCGTCCTGGCCAGCCTAGCCGGATTGCCGCTTGTCGCAACGTCCGCGCTCGGCGTCATCACGGCCTTCGCCGTGCGGGGCGGCGCGCTGCGATACGGCTGGACGCTGCCGACGGGAAAGGCCGGTCCCGGCCGCGACCCGGACGACGTGATGTGACGAGACTTCGTGGCTCGGGGTGACGGATGCTCAGCGCTCGGTCTTGTGACGCAGCCGGATTACCACGTCGACATGGGAGATTTCCATGCCTTCCGGCGGTTCGGGGAGATTGTCGATCTGAATATTGCTCACCGGAATGTCGAGGACTTCGTTTTCGCCCTCGATGAAGAAATGGTGGTGATCCGAGACATTCGTATCGAAATAGGTCCTGGCGCTCTCGACGGCGAGGACGCGGATCATGCCGGCTTCGGTGAACTGGTGGAGCGTGTTGTAGACGGTCGCGAGCGAAACGGGAACGCCGGCAGTGACGGCCTCCTCATGCAGTTCCTCCACCGTCAGGTGACGGTCGCCCTTGGCGAAGATCAGATCGGCAAGCGCGACGCGCTGGCGCGTCGGGCGCAAACCCGAACTGCGCAGCCTCTCCTGTGAGGACATGTGCGTTGCTTTCGTCATCGACAACCGTTCCGATATACCTGCGGGATCCGTGGATTATCAATTTGCGATATAACTTCTGGCGCCGCGGCTTTCAATAGATTCCGCACATGCGAAGGCCGCAAAGGCCTGAAAATCGGCCCAAAGCGGGGGAAGGCGGGCATTTAACTCTGGCCGCCGCCACATTCATACTGTAAGCGACGGCGGAATGATGTCACCATTCCGAGCGGTTCGGAGACGATGAGAGAGCTTTCCTTAGCCCGCATGCCGCTCTACTTGGAACGTCACGAGCCGCAGCCCGCATCGCAGCCGCGGATGACAGGTTGCGCTTCAAATCAGACCGGACTTGCACTAAAGCAGGTCGGAGAACACATAATCGACTCGGGAAGCAACCATTCATGAACACCAGACAATCCAGCTTCAGCTATGAGGAAATCCTGATCTGCGGCCGAGGCGAAATGTTTGGCCCCGGCAACGCGCAGCTGCCGCTGCCGCCGATGCTGATGTTCAACCGCATCACCGACATTTCGGAAACGGGCGGGCCAAACGACAAGGGTTATGTCCGCGCCGAATTCGACATCACGCCGGATCTCTGGTTCTTTCCCTGCCACTTCATGGGCGATCCCGTCATGCCCGGATGCCTCGGTCTCGACGCCATGTGGCAATTGACCGGTTTCTTCCTCGGCTGGCTCGGGGAGGCCGGCAAGGGCCGCGCCATCTCCACCGGGGAAGTGAAGTTCACCGGCATGGTGACGCCGAAGACCAAGCTGGTAGAATACGGCATCGACTTCAAGCGCGTCATGCGCGGCCGTCTGGTTCTTGGCATCGCCGACGGCTGGATGAAGGCCGATGGCGAAACGATCTACAAGGCCACCGATCTCAGGGTCGGCCTCTTCCAGGAAAAGGCCGACTGAACTGCGGGCGATCCCCGCACGGTTCCAATCGAAGAAAAGGTCATCTGACATGAGACGGGTTGTTGTAACGGGCCTCGGCATCGTTTCCTCGATCGGCAGCGATGCCGACGAAGTCACCGCGTCGCTGCGCGATGCGCGGTCGGGCATCACGTTTTCTCCGGACTTTGCCGAGCACGGCTTCAAATGCCAGGTCTGGGGAGCGCCGACGCTCGACCCGAGCGACCTCGTCGACCGCCGCGCCATGCGCTTCCTGTCCCAGGGCGGCGCCTGGAACCATGTGGCGATGAAGCAGGCGATCGCCGATTCCGGGCTCGAGGCCGGCGACATCACCAATGAGCGCACCGGCATCATCATGGGCTCGGGCGGCCCTTCTACCCGCGCGATCGTCGAAGCGGCGGAGATCACCCGCAAGAACAACAGCCCGAAGCGGATCGGCCCCTTCGTGGTGCCGAAGGCGATGTCGTCTACGGCTTCGGCGACGCTCGCGACCTGGTTCCAGATCCACGGCGTCAACTACTCGATCTCGTCGGCCTGCTCGACTTCGGCGCATTGCATCGGCAATGCCGCGGAAATGATCCAGTGGGGCAAGCAGGACGTCATGTTCGCGGGCGGCCATGAAGATCTCGACTGGACCATGTCCAATCTTTTCGACGCCATGGGCGCCATGTCGTCGAAGTACAACGACACGCCGTCCGTCGCGTCGCGCGCCTATGACGCGAACCGCGACGGCTTCGTCATCGCCGGCGGTGCCGGCGTTCTCGTTCTGGAAGAGCTGGAGCACGCCAAGGCGCGCGGCGCCAAAATCTATGCGGAAATCGTCGGTTACGGCGCCACTTCGGACGGCTACGACATGGTCGCGCCATCAGGCGAAGGCGCGGTTCGCTGCATGCGCCAGGCGCTGGCCACCGTGAAGGGCGAGGTCGACTACATCAATACCCACGGCACCTCGACGCCGGTCGGCGATCAGAAGGAGATCGGCGCCATCCGCGAGGTCTTCGGCGAGAAGATGCCGCATGTCCAGTCCACGAAATCGCTGACCGGCCACTCGCTCGGCGCGGCCGGCGTGCAGGAATCGATCTACGGTCTCCTGATGATGCAGGCCGGCTTCATCGGCGAAAGCGCTCACATCACCGAGCTCGATCCCGAATTCGAAGGGGTGCCGATCGTCCGCAAGCGCATCGACAATGCCAAGATCGACACGGTTCTTTCGAACTCCTTCGGCTTCGGCGGCACAAACGCGACGCTCGTCTTCCAGCGCTATAACGGATAACACGATGAACGGATTGATGAACGGGAAGCGCGGCCTCATCATGGGCGTCGCCAACAGCCATTCTATTGCCTGGGGAATCGCCAAGTCTCTCGCCGCCCAGGGCGCAGAGCTCGCCTTCACCTATCAGGGCGAAGCCCTCGGCAAGCGCGTCAAGCCGCTGGCTGCAGAGGTCAATTCTGACTTCCTGCTCCCCTGCGACGTCGAGGACATCGGCTCCGTCGACGCTGTCGTCGACGCCATAAAGGAGCGCTGGGGCAAGCTCGATTTCGTCGTCCACGCCATCGGCTTCTCGGACAAGAACGAGCTCAAGGGTCTCTATGCCGACACGACGCGGGACAATTTCAGCCGCACCATGGTGATCTCCTGCTTCTCCTTTACCGAGATTGCCAAGCGTGCAGCGGAGCTGATGAGCGAGGGCGGCACCATGCTGACGCTCACCTATGGCGGCTCGATGCGGGTCATGCCGAACTACAACGTCATGGGTGTCGCCAAGGCCGCGCTCGAGGCTTCGGTGCGCTATCTTGCCGCCGACTACGGATCGCGCGGCATCCGCGTCAATGCGATCTCGGCCGGTCCGATCCGGACGCTTGCGGGCGCCGGCATTTCCGATGCGCGCGCGATGCTCTCCTGGCAGCAGAAGAACTCGCCCCTTCGCCGGACCGTCACCATAGAAGACGTCGGCAGTTCCGCACTTTATCTGCTCTCGGACCTCTCGCGCGGCGTCACCGGCGAAATTCATTACGTCGACTCCGGCTACAACATCACCTCGATGCCGACGCTCGAAGCATTGCGGGTCGCAGACGCGGATTAAATCGCGTGATTGCCACGCTGCCCACGGCGGTTGGATGAGGCCCCTCCCTAACCCCTCCCCACAAGGGGGAAGGGCTAGGCGCTTGCGGCTAGCGCTTTCCCATTTCGCAAGTTCGCGGATGACGCAAAGGCTGACTTTGGACCCGCGAGGTGCGGCAGAAGTAGCCCCTCCCCCTTGTGGGGAGGGGTTAGGGAGGGGTCACATTACGGCAAATAAATCGACTCAGCGCTTCGCCCAGAGCACCTTGAAGCGCGCATTGCGGCAGGTCTCGCCGATTTCCTTGAAGTTCTCCGTCAGGACCGGCTCATAGGGAAGTCCGCGATTGGCGACGAGCATCAGCCGGCCGCCATGCTTCAGCGCCTTGGCGGCCGCCTTGATCATCGCCGCGCCGAGCGCAGGCTCGGCGGCATGGCCCTCGTGGAAGGGCGGGTTCATGACGATAAGGTCGTATTTGTCGCGCGTCTCTTCGGCCGTCAGGTCGTGCCAATAGAAACGGGCCGCCGTCGAAGGCGCATTCGCCGCCATGTTTGCCCGTGCCGCCTCCAGCGCTTCGAAATCCGCTTCGAACAGATCGATGCCCTTGAGGCTGGGCGAAGCCTCGGCAAGCTTGACCGAGAGATAGCCCCAGCCGGCGCCGAAATCCGCCGCGTGGCCGGTGAAATCGCGCGGCAGGCGCGACGCGAGCAGCTCCGAACCGGCATCGACGCGGTCATGCGAGAACATGCCGGGCGATGCCACGAACAGGCCGTGGACGCGCACCGGGACCTTGGCGAGCGCCGAGATGGCCTCGGCGGCGTCCTCGGGCCGCGTGAACCAGAAGGCGACGCCGTGATATTTCGGCATCGAGTCGCCATCCCAGCCGAACTTGTCGATCCTCTTGCGCAGCGACTGAATGCCGTCCTCCTTGCCGCCGGCGACTACGATCAGGGCACCGGCGCGGGTGCGTTCCAAAGCCTGTGCAATGCGGTCTTCGTTCTCGCCCTTGTGCCTGCCGCAGAGAACGAGGGCAGCGTCGTAGCCGTCGCCGGCCGCGACGGGCACCACATCGGCGCGAGCGGCCGTCAGCGCGCGGTAGAGCGGCTTGAGCGGCTGCACGGCGGAGACGTCCGCAGCAAAGCCTTCCGGCAGGCGGTAGCCCGCCTCGGCGCCGAGGAAGAGTACCCGCTCGCCCTCTCCCGGCGGATCGATGATCCCCATTGCGAAGGGATGGAACAGTGTTTTCAACGCGTCGCGGCTCATGGTTCGATTCCGTTTTCGTCACAAGAAAGGGCGCGAAGCGATCCGCTCCGCGCCCTGAATGGTTTCAGCCGAGGCCGGCTTACTCGGCGGCTTCGCCGCCGTCCTTCTTTTCGCTCTTCTCGGCAACGACTTCCTTGCCGGTCGCCTGGTCTACGACCTTCATGGAGAGACGAACCTTGCCGCGCTCGTCGAAGCCCATCAGCTTGACCCAGACCTTATCGCCTTCCTTGACGACGTCGGTGGTCTTGGCAACGCGCTCGGAAGCGAGCTGCGAGATGTGGACGAGGCCGTCGCGGGCGCCGAAGAAGTTGACGAAGGCGCCGAAATCGGCCGTCTTGACGACAGTGCCTTCATAGACCTGACCGACTTCCGGCTCGGCGACGATCGAGTGGATCCACTTGCGGGCGGCCTCGATCTCCTTGGCGGAAGCCGACGCAATCTTGACGGTGCCGTCGTCGTCGATATTGATCTTGGCGCCGGTCTTTTCGACGATTTCGCGGATGACCTTGCCGCCCGAGCCGATGACTTCACGAATCTTGTCGACCGGAATGTTCATGACTTCGATGCGCGGTGCGAACTCGCCGAGCTGGCCGCGGCTCTCGGAGATGGCCTTGGCCATTTCGCCGAGAATGTGCAGGCGGCCTCCCTTGGCCTGGTTGAGGGCAACACCCATGATTTCTTCGGTGATGCCTTCGATCTTGATGTCCATCTGCAGCGAGGTGATGCCGGCATCCGTGCCCGCGACCTTGAAGTCCATATCGCCGAGGTGGTCTTCATCGCCGAGAATGTCGGAGAGGACGGCGAAACGGTCGTCTTCCTTGATGAGGCCCATGGCAATGCCGGCAACCGGCTTGGCGAGCGGAACGCCCGCGTCCATCAGTGCGAGCGACGTGCCGCAGACGGTTGCCATGGAGGACGAACCGTTGGACTCGGTGATCTCGGAAACGACGCGCAGCGTGTAGGGGAACTGTTCCGCGGTCGGCAGCATCGGATGGATGGCGCGCCAGGCGAGCTTGCCGTGGCCGATTTCGCGGCGGCCCGGAGAACCCATGCGGCCGGTTTCACCGACCGAATAGGGCGGGAAGTTGTAATGCAGCATGAAGTTTTCCTTGTACATGCCAGTCAAGGAATCGACATACTGCTCGTCTTCGCCGGTGCCGAGCGTGGCAACGACGATCGCCTGCGTTTCACCGCGGGTAAAGAGCGCCGAACCGTGCGTGCGCGGCAGGATGCCGACTTCGGCGACGATCGGGCGAACCGTGACGAGGTCGCGGCCATCGATGCGGCTCTTCGTGTCGAGGATGTTCCAGCGAACGATCTTGGCCTGCAGGTGCTTGAAGACAGCGGCAATCTCTTCGGCGGTATGGGCCGGGTTCTCGACGCCTTCCGGCAGGAAATGCTCCTTGACCTTTGCCTTTACCGCATCGACGGCGGCATAGCGCGCGGCCTTCTCGGTGATCTTATAGGCGTTGCGCAGCTCGTCTTCGGCGATCGAGAGCATCGCATTTTCGAGAGCGGAGTGATCTTCCGGATTGAATTCGCGCGGCTCCTTGGCGGCAACTTCCGCAAGCCTGATGACAGCGTCGATCACCGGCTGGAAGCCCTTCTGGCCGAAAACGACGGCGCCGAGCATGACATCTTCCGGCAGCTCTTTCGCTTCCGATTCCACCATCAGCACCGCTTCCTGCGTGCCGGCGACGACGAGGTCGAGCGTGGATTCGTCCATTTCGTCGAGATGCGGGTTGAGAACGTATTCGCCGTTGATGTAGCCGACGCGGGCACCGCCGACCGGACCCATGAAGGGAACGCCGGAAAGCGTCAATGCAGCGGATGCCGCAACCATCGCGACGACGTCCGGGTTGTTCTCGAGGTCATGCTGCATGACCGTGATGATGACCTGGGTGTCGTTCTTGTAGCCGTCCGGGAAGAGCGGACGGATCGGCCGGTCGATCAGACGCGACACCAGCGTCTCGTTTTCGCTGGGGCGGCCCTCACGCTTGAAATAGCCGCCGGGGATCTTGCCCGCAGCGTAGGTCTTTTCCTGATAGTTGACGGTGAGCGGGAAGAAATCCTGGCCTGGCTTCGGTGCCTTCGCCGAAACCACCGTGGCGAGCACGACGGTTTCGCCGTAGGTCGCGAGAACGGCACCATCGGCCTGACGCGCGATTTTTCCGGTTTCGAGCTTGAGCGGACGCCCAGCCCATTCGATTTCTACCTTGTGTGTCTCGAACATGTTCTGTCCTTCGTGTGCGACAGACCTTCCGCGGCTCATAAAGCGCGGGCGATCTCAAAGCCGCCTGGTGGCGCATCACGGGCAAGACAACGGGAGGCTTCAAAGAAAACCGGCCGCATACCGCTTTGCCGCGCTGCGTATAGCAGCCGCTTCGGCAAGCAGGCGCCGAAGCATCCTGCAATCCTGCCCCATGACGGGCCATTGGTTGATCCGCGATCCCGGCCCACCCGGTCCGCTGGACGGTTGCGCGTCCGATAAGACGCGCGGCGCTGTGGCGCCCTTTACAATACCCTAGGCTTTTTGAAGAGCGCACGGGCTGCAGAAAAAAAGCCGGCGGGTTGCCGAGGCAACCCGCCGGACCAGTCGTTTAGCGACGGATGCCCAGGGCACCGATCAGCTTGGTGTAGCGCGCCTCGTCCTTCTTCTTCAGATAGTCGAGGAGCGACCGCCGGCTGGAAACCAGCGCGAGGAGGCCACGTCGGGAGTGATTGTCCTTCTTGTGGTCCTTGAAGTGTTCGGTCAGGTTGTTGATCCGTTCCGTCAGGATAGCAACCTGAACTTCCGGAGAACCGGTGTCGCCTTCTACGGTTGCGAATTCCTTGATGATCTGAGCTTTGCGCTCTGCAGTAACCGACATCGTTTGATCCTTTCGTTCGAGGATTTGAGGGTCGCCGGCAGCCGGGATGTCGTCCAGCTACGGCCGTTCGCACGAAGAGGCGGCGCCTTTCGCTGGCGTGCCTATAACCGAATCCGTTCCAAAAGGAAAGGGTCATGAAAGCGCTGCGCGGCACCGCCTCCCGCGCACCGTCAATTCCGGTTGCGCACGGATGCTCCGGCATCCATTTGAGGCGGTTTGCTGCAGGACGATCCGCCTCTCAACCGCCTGACTCCTGCGAGGAATGATCCTTGCCGCGCGGGATGCGTATCCGCCATTCGATGCCATCCGCATGCATCGTCCTTTCCAGCTCCGCACGAAGCGCCAGGCCGAGCATGCGCTCGAGCACGACCGTACCGAAGCCTCTGCGGGCCTTCTTCCCCGAAGGCGCGACGATATCGGCACCGCTCTCGCGCCAGCGGATATCGATCGCACCCTCCCCCACCGACCACTCGACCTTGATCATGCCGGTCTGGTTGGCGAGCGCACCATGCTTTATGGCGTTGGTAGCCAGTTCATGCAGCGCCATGCCGAGGGTCTGCGCCATCTGCGCGTCCAGCCGCAGGGCAGGTCCGCTGAGCACGACGCGGTCGGACTCGGCCGGCATGAACGGCTGAAGCTGGTTGCGCACGAGCTCGCGGAAGTCGACTCCGGAGGCGGCGTTCGCCACCATGAGGTCGGTCGAGCGCGCGAGGCCCGCAAGGCGCTTGCGAAACGCCTCGACGAAATCCGACGGCTCCTCCGCCGAATTGGCCGACTGCGCCAGCATCGACTGGATGACGGTGAGCTGATTCTTCGCCCGATGCGCGACCTCCCGCATCAGCAGGCGGATTTCGCTTTCGGCCTTGGCGCGGGCGGTAGCAGCGCTTGCGAGGGCGGTGGATACCGCTTCGACTTCAGTGATCATGTAGCGGCGCGGTTCGACCGGCTCGCCCGCTCCCAGCCGCCGGGCATCCATGGCCAACAGCCGGACACCCTGCGTGAGCAGCCGCGCAATGGTCAACGAACCGGCGACCGCGATGCTTGCGAAGATGATCCCACCGAAGGACAGCCAGAGGAACGACCAAAGCATCGGCTGATCGACGATCTCGCTCGGCGCCCAGGCGACGATGCGCCAGCCGGTCACCACCGAAAACTCCGACGCGACGCGGTAGTCGACGCCGCCGGCACTGATATTGCCGACACCGATGCTGATCAACGGCAATTCGTCGAGAAAGAACGGGTCGCCGGACTTCACCGAGGAGTCCGAGGAGACGATGACCCTGCCTTTGCCGTCGACGAGCGCGGCATTCCATCCGGGAGAAAGCGTGTCACGATTGACGGCCCTCGTCATCCGCTCGGCATCCTGCCTGAGGCCCAGCAGATACTTCTTTCCGTCGGGCGTCGTCACCGGAAGATAGACGGTGAAGACCCAGCCCCTGCCCACTTCGGATGGAAACACGCCCGAGACAAGCGGCGCCGTACTCTGCAAAGCGAGATCGATCTCCGGATCCGATGCCCGCCCGAGCGGCGTACCGAAAGGAACGCGGGTGCTCAGAAGAAGGTCGTGGTTGCCGTCGACGATGATCAGGTGGGAATCGGTGTCCGCCAATGCGACCGATGCCCGTTCGTAGAGACCTCGCATGTCGGCGAGATCGACGGCGCCGGATTTCGCCAGGACCCGAAGCGTCGTCAGCATGCCGTCGACCTCGCGCTCGACAATGCGTGTGACCGACCCGGTAGAGGCGCGCAGCAGAGAAGTGACTTCCTCTCTCTGCGCGTCCAAATTGCGCTGCAGGATGACAAAGGAAAAGATGAAGGGCGGTATGATGGCTATCAGCAGCAGCGAAATCAGATAGAAGCTGAACGGCCGGCGAAGATAGTCGCGGACGAAGCCGGCGGCGGCCTGCAGGCTGCCCGATGAAGCATCTTCCCGGCTCTTCTCTGACGCTTCGACCATATTTTACCGCCTCTACCGATCACTACCGCGTTTTGCCGGAGCGGGTACCATGCGCTTCCTGCCCGCCGCCCCCGTTCCAGATTTCCCGAGCGCAGCCGGCAGCCCATGGCAACATGGGCTCCGGCGCACAACGAGTATACGCCGCGTCTGCCGCTCCGCTCGACTTTAGATCACGATGATTCAGTTCGGGTCGACCTGAATCATGAACGTGATCGATTCTAGCAAGTTAGAGCGGAATGCGGGCGGAAAACCGCACGCACTTCCTCATCCCGCTCTAAACGCGTGAGATCGGTTTTCGACCAGCAGGATTATTGGGTGGCGAAAACTCGCTTCGGCCGGAACTCGCCCTCGGCGATTTCGCCGATCGCCACGAGCTTGCCTTGGGCCGTGGCATAGGCCTCTGGCGTGGGCAGCGGAGCGTCGCGTCCACGCAGGATGATCGGGTTGCCCATCCGCAGCCGGTGCGCCTGGTCGTCATTGACGGCGATATGCGGCAGGTCGGACAGGGCCTCTCCCGTGTCGATCAGATACGCGTCGAGCGCGGCGAGACGTTCCGCATCGTCCTCGATCGCCTCCAGGGCGACGAGATCGGCGAGCGGTACCATGTCCTCCTCGCCGAAGGGGGCGACGAAGGTTCGGCGCAGCGACGCGATATGGCCGAAGCAGCCGAGATCGCGGCCCATGTCGCGGGCGAGCGAACGGACATAGGTGCCCTTGCCGCATTCGATCTCGAAATGAGCGAGATTCGGAGCCGATCCGATGAGCGACAGACGGAAGACCTCCACCTCGCGCGCCGGAATCTCGACGGTTTCGCCGTCGCGGGCGAGATCATAGGCGCGCTCGCCGCCGATCTTGATCGCGGAGAACTGCGGCGGCACCTGCGCGATCACGCCGGTATATTTCGGCAGCAGGGCGCGGATCGCCTCTTCCTCCGGACGCGCGGCGGAAGAGCGGACGGCTTCGCCTTCGAGATCGTCGGTGGAGCGCTCCTCGCCCCAGGCCACCGTGAATTCGTAGATCTTGCGGCCGTCCATGACGTAGGGAACGGTTTTCGTCGCGTCGCCGAGCGCGATCGGCAGCATGCCGGAGGCGAGCGGATCGAGCGTGCCCGCATGGCCCGCCTTCTGCGCCTTGAACAGCCACTTGATCTTGGATACGGCCTCGGTCGAACCGAAATCGAGGGGTTTGTCGAGGATCAGCCATCCCGAAATCGGGCGGCCCTTCGGTTTGCGGGGTCTGGACATTGGTTCTGTCGCTTACTCTTCGTCGTCGGCGTCGCGATCGAGGTCGCGACTGACCTCCGGCGAGCGCAGCAGCGAGTCGATCTTCTGATAGTTGTCGAAGCTGGTATCGTCCCGGAACCGGACGTCCGGCATGTATTTCATCTGCCGCAATTGCGGGCCGAGCCGTCCGCGGATGAATTTCGCATGCTTGTTCAGCGCTTCGATGACCGCCGCGTGGTCGGCGACCCCGAGTGGGGTCACATAGGCCGTGGCGATCTTCAGATCGGGCGACATGCGCACTTCGGAAATGGAAATCACCGTATTTTCGATCAGCGGATCGAGTACTTCACCGCGCTGCAGCACCTGCGTGATCGCTGCGCGCACCTGTTCACCGACGCGCAGCATGCGCTGGGACGGAGCGGAGGATGTGGATTTGGCCATCGTTTCACCCTGGACCGCGCCGATCGGACCGTATCAAGCCCCATCGAAACGCGATCGGTTCCAACATGCGAGAGGCGGGCGGCGTCGCGCGCCTTCTCACTCAAAAAAAAGCGAGCGCCGGAGCCGATCCGGCGCTCGCCAATACCCTGCCGGATCGGATCAGAGCGTCCGCGTGACGTGTTCGACGCGGAAGCACTCGATCGTGTCGCCGGCACGGATGTCCTCGTAGTTCTCGAAGGCCATACCGCATTCCTGGCCGGACTGGACCTCGGAGACCTCGTCCTTGAAGCGCTTGAGCGTCTTGAGCTTGCCTTCGTGGATGACGACGTTGTCGCGTACCAGACGGACGCCGACGCCACGTTCGACCTTGCCCTCGGTAACGCGGCAACCCGCGACCTTGCCGACCTTGGTGATGTTGAACACCTCCAGGATCTCGGCATTGCCGAGGAAGGTCTCGCGCCGCTCCGGCGACAAGAGACCGGACATCGCCGCCTTCACGTCATCCACCAGGTCGTAGATGATGTTGTAGTAGCGGATCTCGATGCCGGCACGCTCGGACGCATCCCGCGCCTGCTTGTTGGCACGGACGTTGAAGCCGATGATGGCAGCGTTCGAAGCTTCCGCAAGCGAGACGTCCGACTCGGTGATGCCGCCGGCACCCGAATGAACGATGCGGGCGCGCACTTCGTCGGTGCCGAGCTTGTCCAGGGCGCCGGAAATCGCTTCGATCGAGCCCTGCACGTCGCCCTTGATGACCAGCGGGAACTCCTTGACGCCGGAGGTCTGGAGCTGGGTCATCATCTGCTCGAGCGAACCGCGCGAACCGGACTGGCGGGCAACCGCCTTCTCGCGGGCGAGCCGCTGGCGATATTCCGAGATCTCGCGCGCCCGGCTCTCGCTCTCGACGACGGCGAAGCGATCGCCCGCAGCCGGCGTTCCGGAGAGACCGAGAACCTCGACCGGTGTCGATGGCCCGGCGGCCTTCACATGTTCGCCCTTGTCGTTGACGAGTGCGCGCACGCGGCCCCACTGGTCGCCCGCAACGATGATCTGGCCCGGAGTGAGGGTACCCTTCTGTACGAGGACGGTCGCAACCGCACCGCGGCCTCGGTCGAGCTCGGCTTCCACCACCGTGCCTTCGGCCGTCCGGTTCGGATTGGCCTTGAGATCGAGGATTTCGGACTGCAGCAGGATCGCCTCGAGCAGCTTGTCGAGGTTGGTCTGGTTCTTCGCCGAAACCTCGACGTCGAGAACCTCACCGCCCATGGATTCGACGAAGACCTCGTGCTGCAGCAGCTCGGTGCGGACCTTCTGCGGATTCGCGGACGGCTTGTCGATCTTGTTGATCGCCACGATGATCGGAACGCCGGCCGCCTTGGCATGGTTGATCGACTCGATCGTCTGCGGCATCACGCTGTCATCGGCCGCGACGACGAGGACGGCGATGTCCGTCGCCTGGGCGCCGCGGGCGCGCATGGCCGTAAAGGCCGCGTGGCCGGGCGTGTCGATGAAGGTGATCTTCTGGCCGTTCTGCTCGACCTGGTAGGCACCGATGTGCTGCGTGATGCCGCCTGCCTCGCCGGCAACCACGTTGGCGTGGCGGATGGCGTCGAGCAGCGACGTCTTGCCGTGGTCGACGTGACCCATGATCGTCACGATCGGCGGCCGCGACTGCATGTCGTCGTCCACGTCGGAGATGTTGAAGATGCCTTCCTCGACGTCCGATTCGGAAACGCGCTTGACCGTGTGGCCGAATTCGCCGGCGATGAGCTCCGCGAGATCGGCGTCGATCAGGTCGCCGGGCTTCATCATCTGGCCTTCCTTCATCAGGAATTTGATGACGTCGACCGCGCGCTCGGACATGCGCTGCGACAGTTCCTGAATCGTGATGGTTTCCGGCAGGACGACTTCGCGGGAGATCTTCTCGCGCGTTTCCTGCATCTGGCTGCGCTTGAACTTCTCCTGGCGGCGGCGCATCGCTGAAAGCGAACGGCCGCGCTGGCTGCCATCCTCGTCGACGGCAGCCGTCGTAAGCGTCAGCTTGCCCTGGCGTCGGCCCTCGTCACCCTTTGCACGGGGAGCAGGCTTTGCCGGCTCCGGACGCACGACCTTGCCGCGGGGAGCACCGGCACCGCTGCGGCGGCGTTCGTCTTCCTCGCTCTCGGTCCCGCGGCGGCCGCGAAGTGCTGCACCGTCCGGCGCCGCCGGCGTTGCAGCCGGAGCCGCGCGTCCCGGCTGCGGGCGCGTCTCGGCACGACGTTCGCCGACTGCGGGACTTGCAGCCTCGACCTTCTCCTCGGTCTTTTCAGCCTCTACTGGCGGACGTGCGGCCTCTTCGGCGGCACGGCGCGCGGCCTCTTCCTTCTCGCGGGCGAGACGCTCTTCCTCTTCGCGACGGCGGCGCACTTCGTCCTCGGCGCGGCGTTTGGCTTCCTCGGCGTCGCGAATCTGGGCTTCCGCCAGGGCGCGACGGCGGGCTTCCATCTCACCGGCAGAGAGATCGTTCAGGACAACACCGCCGCGGGGGCGGTTCTGTTCCTGGCGCGGCTGATGCGGCTGCGGCTGAGGAGCCGGACGACCCGAGGGCTGCGGCGGCATCGGACGCTGCTCGGCCGGGCGGGCGGCAGGCGTCGCGGCAACCGGCGTGATCGGGCGCTCGTCCTTGTGCTTCAGCGGGCCGCGCGTTCTCTTGGTCTCGACCACGACCGCCTTGGTGCGACCGCGGCCCATATCCTGACGCACCGTACCCTGTGTCACCCCGGAGGGCTTCAGGGTCAGCGTCTTCTTGCCCGCTACGCTGAGTGTCTTGTCGTCTTTGTTGTCCGTCATTCCGTTCCGTTCCTAGCGATCAGGGCCGGATACGAAACCCCTGACCCTGTCTTCCAAATTGTCTCAAACAATGCTCGCTATGCCGGCCTCTGCCGGTGACGCGCTTCATTGCTGTGGCTTGCCAGCGCCGCCTTCGGCCCGGACCGGGACGGATCCTCGGTACTTTTCGAGCATGATTGCGCGCTTCACTACACCTTCACCGGCCTGCCCTGCAAGCGCTGCGGCATGGATAAAGGCATTACTTCCCAAAAGTCCCTCCATTTCCGCCCCCGTGAAGGGGCGGAAAGCGGGTATTTCCGTTTCGTCCTCGCTGACGAAGCTCATCGCCTTGCGGGCCTGATCGATCTTGCGGACGCCATCCGCGGCCGCATCGATCGCATGAAAGACAGCTAGCGCGGCAAGGCCGCGCACCGCCTGCTCCGTCTTCGTCGCGCCGGAGATGAACTGGCCCGCCTTGCGCGCCATGTTCATCATGCCCGCGAGCTGCTCGGCGAGAAGTCTCTCGACCTCGTCCGCGAGCCCGGCATTCGCCTTTACTTCGGCGCGAAGAGCGCGGGCGAAGAGCTTCTTCGCCACCGCTTTTTCCACGAGCTGCCGCTCGGACTTGACCCAGCATCCGCGCCCCGGGAGCTGCCGCTTCAGATCCGCGACGACGACGCCGTCGGGTCCGGCGACGAAGCGGATCAACTCTTCAGGAGAGCCGCTCTCACGCGTGACGATGCAGGTCCGGTTGTTGCCGTTCCGGTCCTTCGGACCCTTGTCCGCAGGCAGGCTGTCGGCATCGATCTCGACGATCATCGCGATCAGGCGTCCTGATCCGCGCCTTCGGCGACCTCGATCGTCTCATCCTGCTCCTGTTCCTCCTCCTGCTGCTTGACCAGGTCCTCTTCGGTGATCCAGCCGGCGGCCAGACGAGCCTGCACGATCATCGTTTCGGCCTCTTCCCGGGTGACTTCGAACTTCGAGAAGATGCCTTCGAAGCGCTTGGTCTCGCCATCCTTGCGCTCGGTCCAGCCGACCAGGTCGTCGGCGGCGCAGCCGGCAAAGTCCTCGATCGTCTTGATGCCTTCCTCGCCGAGAGCGACCAGCATCTGGCTGGTGAGGCCATCGATCGTGCGCAGCTCGTCGGAAACGCCGAGCTCCTTGCGCTTGGCATCCATTTCCGCCTCGATCTTTTCGAGATATTCGCGGGCGCGGGTCTGGAGCTCGTTTGCCGTATCCTCGTCGAAGCCCTCGATCGAGGAGATTTCGTCGAGTTCGACATAGGCGAGCTCTTCGACCTGGGCAAAGCCCTCGGAGGCGAGCACCTGACCGACCATCTCGTCGACGTCCAGCGCATCCATGAAGAGCTGCGTGCGCTCGTTGAATTCCTTCTGGCGACGCTCGCTCTCCTCCTGCTCGGTGAGGATATCGATGTCCCAGCCGGTCAGCTGCGACGCAAGGCGCACGTTCTGGCCGCGGCGGCCGATGGCGAGCGAAAGCTGCTCGTCCGGAACCACGACCTCGATGCGTTCCGCGTCCTCGTCGAGAACCACCTTGGCCACTTCCGCCGGCTGCAGCGCATTGACGATGAAGGAAGCCGGATCCGGCGACCAGGGAATGATATCGATCTTCTCGCCCTGGAGCTCGCCGACCACGGCCTGCACGCGCGAGCCGCGCATACCGACGCAGGCGCCGACCGGATCGATCGACGAATCGTTGGAGACGACGGCGATCTTGGCGCGCGAGCCCGGGTCGCGGGCAACCGACTTGATCTGGATGATGCCGTCGTAGATTTCCGGCACCTCCATGGTGAAGAGCTTCACCATGAACTGCGGATGCGTGCGCGACAGGAAGATCTGCGGTCCGCGCTGCTCGCGGCGGACGTCGTAGACGAAGGCACGGACGCGGTCGCCATAGCGCATGTTCTCACGCGGGATCATCTCGTCGCGGCGGATGATGCCCTCGCCGCGGCCGAGATCGACGATGACGTTGCCGTATTCGACGCGCTTGACAGTGCCGTTGACGATCTCGCCGACCCGATCCTTGAACTCGTCGTACTGACGATCGCGCTCGGCTTCGCGCACCTTCTGCACGATTACCTGCTTGGCGGACTGGGCGGCGATACGGCCGAAGTCCATGGGCGGCAGCGGATCGGCGATGAAATCGCCGAGCTTTGCATCGGGATTGCGGTCGCGGGCGAGCTCGATCGGGATCTGGGTCGAATAGTCCTCGGCCTTCTCGACCACTTCCAGGAGACGCTGCAGACGGATTTCACCGGTCTTCGGATTGATGTCGGCGCGGATGTTCGATTCCGAACCGTAGCGCGAACGAGCCGCCTTCTGGATCGCGTCCGCCATCGCGGCCAGAACGATCTCGCGGTCGATCACCTTTTCGCGTGCCACAGCATCTGCGATCTGCAGAAGTTCGAGCCGGTTAGCACTGACTGCCATGTCTTGTCTCCGTCTGTTGCAGGCGCATCGAAAGCGCACCCAGCCTTATTCGTTATCCGTGTCTTCGTCTTCGAAGTTTTCGTTGGCGGCGCGCGCGGCCTTGGCTTTCTTGTCGGCCGTCAGCGCGTCGCGGATGAGCTCGTCCGTCAGGATCAGCCGCGCCTCCGAAAGCGCCGTGAACGGGATCGCGACTGCCGCCTCTTCGCCATAGGCGGGCTGATCGCGCTCGAGCCGGAAACCATCCTCGTCCACCGAAACGATCTTGCCGCGGAAGCGCTTGCGCCCGTCGACCATGACCGACGTCTCGCACTTCACAAGATGGCCCTGCCAGCGGATGAAGTCGGACCTGCGCACCATGGGGCGATCGATGCCCGGGGACGACACTTCGAGATGATACGCCTTGTCGATCGGATCTTCCACATCGAGAACCGGCGAGATCGCCTTGGAGACCTCCTCGCAATCCTCGACGGTCATGGTGCCGTCGTTGCGTTCGGTCATGACCTGCAGCGTCAGGCCGTTCTGACCGGACATACGCACGCGCACCAGGCGGAAACCCATATCCACGAGCACCGGCTCGATGATGTCGGCAACACGCCGGTCGAGGCCTGTTTCGGTAATCAGCCGGGGTTCATTCGTATTTTCAGCCGTTGTCGTGTCGGACAAACGATCCTCTCCTCGTCGGACCGGCTAATAAAAAAGAGCGGGTCCTCACGGCCCCACTCTTCATCTAACCGATCAAGAATTTGAGGCTCATATACGCTTCATCGCCGTAAATTGCAAGGGTCGCGCAGGCGCCGGGCCGGACCTTTCGGCCCGATCGCAAGTTTCAGCGTCTGGCGCATCGCATTTCGAGGTTTATAACGAAGCAATCCAGAAGCAATCCACATGACGATCAACCGAAAGAGATCAGAGGTGACGAACCGCATATCGCCGTTGGCGCCCTTCAGGCACGACATCTTCCGCACCATCTGGATCGCGAGCCTTGCCTCCAATTTCGGCGGGCTGATCCAGGCCGTGGGTGCGGCCTGGCTCATGACGTCCATTTCGCAATCGGTGAACATGGTGGCGCTGGTGCAGGCGTCGACCTCGCTGCCGATCATGCTCTTCTCGCTGGTTTCCGGCGCACTTGCCGACAATTTCGACCGGCGGCGGATCATGCTCGTCGCGCAGAGCTTCATGCTCGCCGTCTCGGCGCTGCTCACCGTCTGCGCCTATTACGGTATCGTTACGCCGTGGCTCCTGCTCATCTTCACCTTTCTCCTCGGCTGCGGCACGGCTCTCAACAATCCGTCCTGGCAGGCCTCGGTCGGCGACATGGTTCCGCGCGACGACCTGCCGGCAGCGGTGGCGCTGAACAGCATGGGATTCAATCTTACCCGCAGCGTCGGTCCGGCGATCGGCGGCGCCATCGTCGCGGCCGCGGGTGCGGCGGCCGCCTTCGCCGCCAATACGCTCAGCTATTTCGCGATCCTTTTCGCGCTCGCCCGATGGAAACCGGTCGCTCCGGAAAACCGGCTGCCGCGCGAGACGCTCGGGCGCGCCGTTTCTGCAGGGCTGCGCTACGTGGCGATGTCGCCCAATATCGGCAAGGTGCTCGTGCGCGGCTTCGCCTTCGGCCTTTCGGCGAGCGCCATACTTGCACTGCTGCCGCTGGTGGCACGCGACCTCGTCGGCGGCGGCCCGCTCACCTATGGCGTCATGCTCGGCGCCTTCGGCGTCGGCGCGATCGGCGGCGCGCTCCTGAGCGCAAGACTAAGGGAATTCCTCACGAGCGAGGCGATCGTGCGCTATGCCTTCGCCGGCTTCGCCTTCAGCGCCCTGGTCACGGCCATCAGCCCGCAGGCCTGGCTGACCTGCCTCGTGCTCGCCGTTTCCGGCGCCTGCTGGGTGCTGGCGCTGTCGCTCTTCAACACGACGGTACAGCTCTCCACGCCGCGCTGGGTCGTCGGCCGGGCGCTTTCGCTCTACCAGACCATGACCTTCGGCGGGATTGCCGGCGGCAGCTGGCTCTGGGGCGTCACTGCCGAACAATACGGCGCGGCCAACGCACTCATCGGCTCCTGTCTTCTGATGCTCGCGGGGGCGGCAATCGGACTGCGCTTCGCCCTGCCGGAGTTCAAGTCGCTCAATCTCGACCCGCTCAACCGCTTCAACGAGCCGCTGCTCGAGCTCGACCTGAAGCCGCGCAGCGGCCCCATCGTCGTCATGATCGACTACGAAATCGCCGATGAAGACATCCCCGAATTCCTGAAGACGATGGCGGAGCGGCGGCGCATCCGCATCCGCGACGGAGCCGGCCACTGGGCGCTGATGCGCGACCTCGAGAACCCGACTACCTGGACCGAGACCTACCACGTGCCGACCTGGGTCGAATATGTCCGCCACAATCAGCGGCGCACCCAGGCCGATGCCGCCGTCGGCGACAAGCTGACCGCATTCCATCGCGGCCCGAACCCGCCGCGTGTCCATCGCATGATCGAGCGCCAGACGATCGTCCCCGATCACTACGAGCGCTACAAGCGGTCCGTCGAGATGCATTGAGACCGAGGGGCGTGATCAAGCCCCTCTCCTCGGGTTTAACCCGAGGACTAACCCTCTCCCCGCATGCGGGGAGAGGGAACGTGGCACCGTGAAACGCTGGTGATTATGATGGCCGAGGCGATCGCCGCTTGTGCCTTCGCCCCGCCTGCGGGGAGAAGGTGCCGGCAGGCGGATGAGGGGCGGACGCATGCCGCACCCAACCGAAGATCACCGCAGCTTTGCTTTCAGCGAAACATCCGGAAAGCAGGTCGGCTCGAGGCCGCTCTTCGCCTGCCAGTCGCCGAGCGAGCGGCGCGTCTTGTAGCCCGGCAGCCCGTCGGCCTTGCCGACGTCGTAGCCTTTCGCGACCAGCGCCTTCTGCATGCCGAGCACATCGGATCGCAGCATGCCGCCGACGTCGCCCCATCTGCCGCGGAAGGCACCGCCTCCGGAAGCGATGCGATCGGCCAAATTGCCGATGTAAAGCGCGTAGAGATCGGAATTGTTGTATTCCTTGATCACGTAGAAATTCGGCGTGACGATGAATTGCGGTCCATGGGTCCCCGCCGGGACGAGCATCATGCCTGCGGCGGCACGT
>Ga0209281_1000691_pt1 | contig 34587 bp, 21 predicted proteins | sample MedtruBG_FD_187514 | JGI IMG/M metagenome (GOLD analysis project Ga0209281, IMG submission 187514) | Root nodule microbial communities of legume samples collected from California, USA - Medicago truncatula BG (SPAdes) (version 2) | ecosystem: Host-associated > Plants > Roots > Nodule | place... | reverse complement strand
CTTGAAGTGATGAAGAAAAGCAGAATAACTGATTGTGCAGTTGTAGTAACTAGATATTTTGGAGGAATTCTTCTTGGCGCAGGAGGATTAACTAGAGCGTATACTAAGGGTGCAAGTATAGCTATAAAATCTGCAGGAGTTGTTGAAAAAGTTGAAGGCTTAAAGTTAAGCTTTGAGATGGAATATGATTTGTTTGGAAAGGTTCAACACTTATGTGGGCAAAATTCATGGCACATAGAGGATACAGAATACAGTGATAAAGTTGTTGTTCATATATTGGCGGAAAAAACAATAGCAGAAGACATAGAAAACGAAATTATAGAAGCAACTAACGGAAAAATCATAGTTAGAAAAAGTGAAGAGGGAATCTATTTCAAGGAAGGAAACAGACTATATACGAAAATTTAGAACTTATATGTTAAAATATAGAACATTTACACGTTAAGGGGGGAGAGTAATGAGCAGATATCCAGAGTTAGATGAGTATATCGAGTTGCTGAAACAAGATGAAAGTAATATGAAATATTTTAGACAGTTTGCGTTGGAAAATATTAATTCTGATCCTAAATATGTTAAAGAGGTATTTGAGCATTTACTTGAACTAGTAAAAGAATGGAATTATAAGTCAGCCGAGCATTGGTGTTTAGTGTACATTGGATGGTGTGAGAATTTCACTAATGATTTTTTAAAAGCATCCACTACTCACTTAATTGCAAATGAATTTTTTGAAAAAGAACAAGATGTTGATGGAATAATAACAACATGTAACGCACTTCTTTCGGATTACTTAAACCTAGGAGAAATAGAGCTGGCAATAAGAAATGGTATAAGAGGTATTGAATTAGCTAATGAGGTTAAAGATGAACATAATCTAATTGCATTGCTTCTTAACACAGCAGAAACTTATATTGAAAGTGAAAATTATAATGAGGCTTTGTCCTTAATAGAAAGGCTGAGAAGTTATAATTACAATATTAAAGTTACAGACGAAGCTATAATACTAGGAATATTATCAAAAACTTCGTTAAATGATAATAAGTTGGAAGAGGCTTATGAGTGCTGTAATAAAGCTCTAGAGATTATGGAGAAAAACCATGATATTATTGATAGAGAAGAACTTATGGGAACAAGAGCTGAAATTAATTATATGTTTGGAAATTATGATGAAGCAGTGAGAGAATTTGAAGAAATAATTGATATAACTGAAAGAAACAATGATCCATACTTTAAAATTAAAACTTTAATTAGATGGGCGAAATGTTACTATAATTCAGGTGAATATGATTTATCTAAAGAAAAGCTGCTTTTGGTGATTAATGATGAAAGATTAAATGATTATATTAGAATGAGAGTAAAGGCATATGAGCTTTTTAAGGATATTTATATTAAATTAGGTGAATATGAAAAGGCACTTGAGACATTTAAAAAATATGATGAGTATAAGGATAAAGCTAATATAAATCATAGTAATTTATGGTTATCGGTTTTAAAATATAAAAGCGCAGCGAATGAAGCAAAAGCTTATAAATCTTTATATAAAAAAATTGACCTTATTTCGGAGATTGGGAGAAAAATAACATCAAGTCTGGATCTTGAAGAAATACTGCAATCAATTCATGAGGAAATTGAAAAAATAGTTGATACGGATATATTAGGAATCGCTTTGTATAATAAAGATAAAAATATATTAAACTACGAATTTTTTATTAAAGATGGGAAGAGATTTCAAAAAAGTGAAAAGGCAATTGATGACAATACGAGCTTTGGAGCATACTGCTTTAATAACAAAAAAGAAATACTAATTAATGATATAGTTAATGAATATTGGAAATACATTGATAAATCAGGTATTAGTGAAGAAAAATTAAGGAGACTCTCAACCTCGGTAATATATTTACCAATATTAATGAATGATGAACCAATAGCACTTTTGACAGTACAAAGTGATAAAAAAAATGCTTATACAAGGCATGATATATCAGGGTTAAAAATTTTGGCCTCGTATATGGCAATTGCAATTGAAAATGGAAAGCTATTTAATGAAGTTAATTATTTTGCTAACAATGATGTTTTAACAGATGTCTTAAACAGAAACGGAATAATTAGAAATGGCGAAGAAATGCTGATAAACAATAAGAGCAGCAGCAATTCAATAATAATGATGGATATTGATTACTTTAAAGCAATTAATGATACATGGGGACATCATGCCGGAGATATTGTACTTAAAAGTGTAGCAGAAATTGCTAAGAGCAAAATTGGAGATTATGGCAGTATAGGCAGATACGGTGGAGAGGAATTTTTAATTATACTTCCAAATAGTGATTTAGCTAAAGCTGAAAAAATTGGAGAATCAATTAGAAAAACAATAGAAGAATATAATTATCCTATAGAAAATCATAAATATGGAAAAGTAACTGCCAGCTTTGGAATATATGAGTTTGCGGATAATTATGAATCCTTGCTTGATGGATTAAAGAAAGCAGATCAGGCTCTTTATAAAGCAAAAGCTTCTGGTAAAAATATGTGCATTAGCTATGTAGAAGAATTTAATTAAAGAGATAAGTATATACGTACATTGTGAATTAAAAAGAAGTGTGTTATAATTTCAATGGATTTTACAAGATTAAAAGGAAAAGTAAGGAGGAAAACACATGTCAGGACACTCAAAGTGGCATAATATTCAAGCAAAAAAAGGCAAAACAGATGCGAAAAGAGGGAAAATATTTACTAAAATAGGTAAAGAAATCGTTATGGCTGTTAAAAATGGTGGAGCGAGCTCAGACACAAATGCAAAATTAAGAGATGTGATTGCTAAAGCTAAGGCAGCAAACATGCCTAATGACACCATTTCAAAAGCAATTAAGAAAGCATCTGGGGAATTATCATCAGTTAATTACGAAAATATAGTTTATGAAGGTTATGGACCTAGTGGAGTGGCTGTAATAGTTGAAACTCTTACTGATAATAAAAATAGATCAGCAGGAAATGTAAGAAGTGCCTTTACAAAAGGTGGCGGAAACATGGGAACATCAGGTTGTGTAGCATTCATGTTCCAAGAAAAGGGAGAAATTGTCATTGAAAAAGAAGATAAAGATGAAGATGAATTAATGATGATAGCTTTAGATGCAGGAGCAGAAGATTTCTCAAGTGATGAGGATGAAGTGTTTGTAGTAACTACTTCACCAGAAGATTTTGGAACAGTTAGAGAAGCGTTAGAAGAACAGGGATTTGAATTCTTAGAAGCTGCTGTAAAGAGGATTCCAGATACATATACAGCAATAGATGAAGCTGATGCGAAGAAGTTCCAAAAGATGTTAGACTTACTTGAAGATGATGATGATGTTCAAGAAGTGTACCACAACGCTGAATTCCCAGAAGGATGGGATGAATAGGGCATTTAGAGATGCTGAAAAAGTATAAAAATTGCTGAATTAAGGTATAATTATTAAATAATAACACTTTCGATATCGATATACATAGTTAATTGATATTGAAGGTGTTTTTTTGAGTTTGAATCAGATATGAAGAAAGATTTATAATTTATGAAACTGCTGCGAGCGGTACATCGATAAATCTAGTTCAAGAAGAATAAAATTTATACCTTAAGTTTAAATAGTATTTAACGATAATAGAATAAGAGTGTAGAAAAAAATAAAAAAATGTAATAAAAATGATAATTAAATAATTTTTTGGGGGGATTATTTTGAAACTGTTTGAAAATTTAAAGACTATACAAAAGTTAATATCTGCATTTATCTTAGTATCTCTATTTATAGCTGTAGTCGGATTTATTGGGATTAGTAATATGAGAGTAATCAATTCTAATGCGGCTTCAATGCATGATTATAATCTTGAATCAGTAAAGAGATTAACAACAATAAGGCAAAATATAGGTGATATACGATTCAATGTATTAAAAATTGATGCTCAAAGAAATTTAAATAACCAAAATGAGTCACTTGAAAAAGAAATAAATCAATTATATGATGAAACAAATGCAATTATATTGGATTATGAAAAATCAATATTATCTGATGAGGAAAAACCAGCATTTAATCAGCTTAAAGATGATTTAAATTCTTATAAAAACACATATAGTTTAGTTATACAACTAGCAAATGAAAATAATTATACTGAAGCAGATGCTAATTATACTAAATTAGCACCAATAAGGACAAAAATATATAATCATTTAAGTGAGATAATAGAAATTAATATAAATCAAGCAGATAAAGCAAATGAAGAAAATAACTCAACTTATCAGAGTTCTTTATCTAAGATAATTACAATAGTTTCTAGTTCTTTAGTTATTGCAGTTATTTTAGGTATTTTAATATCAATTTGGATTTCTAAACAATTAAATAAAGTATTAATTTTTGCGGAAGCAATTGGAAGAGGAGATCTAACTCAGTCAGTAATGATTGATACAAAAGATGAAATTGGAAATCTGGCTAAAGAATTAAATAAAGCTAAAGAGAATATTAAAAATTTAATTAGTGAAATAATTAATAGTGCAAGTGATATAAGTTCAACCAGTGAAGAATTATCGGCAACTGCTGAAGAAGTTTCATCTAAAATGGAAGTAGTGAATGAATCAATAGAACAAATAGCTAAAGGAGTTCAAGATTTAAGTGCAACTACTGAAGAAGTAAGTGCATCCACAGAGGAGATAAATGCCAATACAAATGGGCTTGCAAATAGAGCGAGTGAGGCAGAGATATCGGTAGGTGAGATAAAAAAACGTGCACTTGACATAAAAACTAAAGCTTCAAAAAATATAGAAGAAGGTACCGTTATATATAGAGAAAATCGTACTAATATTTTAACTGCTATTGAAGATGCTAGGGTCGTAGAAGAGATAAAAGTTATGGCTGATTCTATTGGAACTATAGCAGAGCAAACTAATTTACTTGCATTAAATGCAGCAATAGAAGCTGCAAGAGCAGGAGAACAAGGAAAAGGATTTGCTGTTGTTGCTGATGAGGTTAGAAAGCTTGCAGAAGAATCATCTGAGGCAGTTGGGAATATTCAAGGTATGGTTACACAAGTTCAAGTTGCAGTGACTAAACTTTCAAAAAGTGGAGAAGATGTACTTAAATTTATGGAGAACAATGTAAAACCGAACTATGAATTTCTTCATAATACAGGAATTCAGTATGAAAAAGATTCAGAATTTGTGAATACTATTACTGAAGAGATTTCGATTTCTTCAAGGCAAATGAATGAAGTGGTTGAACAAATAAGTTCTGCTATACAGAATGTTTCAGCAACAGCAGAGGAATCAGCCGCAAGTTCTGAAGAAATATCAAATAGTGTTAATGAAATAACTGTTGCTATTAATGATGTTGCAAAATCTGCACAAAGTCAGGCAGAGTTAGCACAAAGATTAACTGATATGGTGCAAAAGTTTAAGGTGTAAAGATTATAATTTACAAAATCATAGAGTATTTAGATATATTAAAAAGCTTTAATATTTATAGAAAGAACTTAGTAAAAATGATACTAAATTCTTTCTATAATAAAAAGTAGCAAATAAGGAAGTTAAATATGGCTTAATTGTTAATCTGAATCTATAAAAAAACGTAGTAATATCATCTTAAATAAAGTATAATGAAAATGTTATCAATAGGACGATTTAATATTGATAACCTCATAATCTTTTTCTTTTATGGAGGTGTAGTGATAATGGGCTGCACCTTTTGTTATACTTAGATTAAAGTATAAGATAAGAGTGGAAATAATGTAATTATAATATTTTATTAAAAGTAATTTGAATTTTCAGAAAAATATGCTATAATAAAAATGTAAACGATATACACAATATATCTTTCAATTATGGGTTAAATAAAAAAGAGGTTATGAGACGAAAAAGAGAGCCATAGATAGCTCTCTTTTTTTGCTATTTTATTTAGTATATAAAATAACAAATAGTATTAAGTTATAATCGAAAAACAGCAATCAAGGGAAAGCGACTGCTGTTTTGTCGAATTCAAATCAGAGATGGAAAAGATTTATACAAATTCTATCTTAGTATCTTTTGTGTAATAATATTCTTAATTGCAGTGATTTTTCTATTAAAAATATTATTTTTTATAAAAAGATTAATTCTTTAGAAAATATAATAAAAAAAATCAGATGACAGTATTATTTTTAGAATGATATAATAATTGAATAAATATTCTAACCCTGATGAGGAGGAGATAGAACATGGCAAAAATAGATAAATTATTAGATAATGTAGATATAAGCAATACGTCTGATATACATATTACGTCAGGACAAGTTCCAAAGGTAAGAATAGATGGGGTTTTAGTTAATATACATGATGACAAAATCACACATGAAGAGGTAGAAGCGTATATTGAGGATTTGGCTCCTGAGAAATTTAATGAATTTTTGGACAATGGAGAAATAGATTTTAAATATAATAGATCTGGAATGGGAAATTTCAGAGTTAATGCATATAAATGCAAAGGAAGTTATGCAGTATGTCTGAGAGTTATTAAAGAGGCTATACCAAAACTTAAGGACTTAGTAACTGCACCAGCTTTAAAATCGTTTAGTGAATTGAGTGATGGCTTGGTACTTGTTACAGGACCAACAGGTTCAGGTAAAAGTACAACTCTTGCATCTATGGTTAATGAAATAAACTTAACTAGGGAAAAGCATATAATTACTCTAGAGGAACCAATAGAATATATATACGAAAATCGTAAGTCTATGGTGAACCAAAGAGAAGTTGGACAGGATACTAAAAGTTATGCAATGGGTTTAAGAGCAGCGCTTAGACAAGATCCGGATGTTATTTTACTTGGAGAAATGAGAGATCCAGAGACTATAGAAATAGCTTTAAGAGCAGCGCAAACTGGACATTTAGTTTTTTCTACTTTACATAACTTGGGCGCGGCTAATAGTATATATAGAATTATAAATTCTTTTGAGTCTAGTCATCAAAATGAAGTCAAGATTCAATTATCGTCTTTGCTTAGAGGAGTGGTATCTCAAGTACTATTACCTAGAGCTACTGGTGCAGGGAGAGTAGCAGCAATGGAAGTAATGGTATGTACACCAGGTATAAAAAATCTAATTAGAGAAGGAAACGTTGAGCAAATAGATAGTTTTATACAAATGGGATCTAAGTTTGGGATGCAAACGATGGAGATGGATTTAAGAAGATTAGTTAATAGTAACATAATATCAAGACAAGAATATGAAAAATGGATACAAAGCAATAAATGAGAGTAAATGTTAAAGTAAGAAAAAATTACAATTTTTTTATGAAAAACTTACTATTAAAATGGAAAAATATTATATAATGTGATAATATAGTTATATAGTGATTATTATGAAAAATTTATATTTTGAATAAAAAATTAAATATATTTTAGGGAACGATGATTCATATATTTATCTGGGCACTTTATATATGATGAGTTAATAGTGCAACCGACCTTTACAACTACAATTGTTAAGGGTCGGTTTTTGCTTTTTTAAAATCATTTTAAAAGTAAATATTAGTATGATTTTATGGGATTATGTTAATGGAAAATAATTAAATCGTTTTCAAAAGATCTTGAAAAAAATGTAAAAAAAGTATATTATATATTTAAGGAATAATTTGGAAGAAAATGTTGATGTTAAATGGGATTACTATGAGATAAGTATAGAGTATTAAAGAGGTGGCAAATTGGAGTATGGTTTTATAATTATTTTAGGACTAGTTATAGGGAGTTTTTTGAATGTATGTATTTACAGAATCCCTATGGAGGAATCGATTGCTTTCCCGCCATCTCACTGCACAGGGTGTAGCACCAATCTTAGAGCTTTAGATTTGTTTCCAGTCTTTAGTTATATTTTTCTTGGTGGGAAGTGTAGATATTGCGGAGATAAGATTTCAATTAGATATCCTCTTATAGAGAGTCTTAATGGAATATTATATTTATTAGTATATTTGAAGTTTGGATTAACATTAATAGCATTAAAATATTGTATTCTTGCATCTCTTTTAATTGTTATTGGAATGATAGATTACGATACCCAATTTGTATTTACCAATACAACAATTTTTGGGGGGATTATAGCAGGGGTATTTATAATAATTCAAGCAGTTTACTATAAGTCTGGATCTATTGATTTTATATTAGGTGGACTAATAGGCTTTGGAATTATTGGAGCTATAGTATTTTTAACTAAAGGAATGGGCGAAGGTGATATTGAAATTGCAGCAGTTTGTGGACTATTCCTAGGTGTTAAAGGAATTTTGCTTGGATTATTTTTAGGAATTATAATGGGTGGACTAGCTGGGATAGTAATTTTAGCATTAAAATTAAAAGATGCCAAAGATAGAATGGCATTTGGACCATTCATAGCAATTGGAAGTTTGGTTTCTATGTTGTGGGGAGTTAAAATATTAAAATTTTATTGGAATATTTTAATATAGATTTAATATAGAAAACTTTATTTTAAAATACAGTTACTTGTTGAGGATAACAAAAGTATTTAAAATATTAGTTGATAGGAGACATATTTTAACATATGTTTTATAGAATTTAGAGGAAAGGTGAGACATAGAATGGCGACTGAGAAGAGAAGATTAGGAAATATTCTCGTAAATGCTGGTAAAATTACTAGTTTCCAATTACAAGAAGCATTAAAGTCTCAAAAAGTCCTAGGAAAAAAGCTTGGTGAAATCCTAGTAGATAGCAAGATAATAACTGAAGATGAAATAATAGATTGTATTGAACAGCAAACAGGGATTAAAAAGATAGATTTAAATACAATAAATTTTGATAGAAAAGCAATAACCTTGATACCTCAAAATTTATGCGAGAAATATGTGTTAATCCCCTTTGGCTTTGATAATAATAAAATTAAAGTTGCCCTTGCAGATCCACTTAATATCTTTGCAATTGATGACGTGGCAATATCTACAGGTTTTGAAATAGAGTCTTTTATCTCTAGAAAAAAAGATATAAGTAAATTTATCGGTATATATTATAGCAGTCAGCAGGTTAACAATGCAGCAATTCAGTTAGAGAAAGAGAGCACCAAATTAGCTAAAACAGCTAAAACTTCAAATGAGGATATTAATGATGTAAATAGTGCCCCAGCTGTTAAGATGATTGACTATATGTTTAAAAATTCAATAGAGATGAAGGCATCGGATATACATATAGAGCCTTTTGAACATGAGATAAGAATAAGATACAGAATAGACGGAAAACTTCAAACTATTAACACTATAGGGATAGAAAGTTTAGGGCCTTTAGTTACTAGAATAAAGATTTTAGCAGGACTTAATATAGCAGAAAAAAGAATTCCTCAAGATGGAAGGATAATAACTAAGATTGATAAAACAGATGTGGACCTTAGAGTTTCTGTGCTCCCAGTTGTAAATGGTGAAAAAATAGTTATAAGAATTCTAAATACAGGAGGTTCTGTATTAAGTAAGAATCAATTGGGAATGAGTGACGATAATATTAAAAAATTAGATAGAATAATTTCTAATCCTCATGGAATCATTCTGGTCACGGGACCTACAGGAAGTGGTAAATCTACTAGCTTATATTCTATACTTAGAGAGTTAAATTCTAATGATGTTAATATAATTACAGTCGAAGACCCTGTTGAGTTCACAATGAATGGGATAAACCAGGTTAGTGTAAATGAGAAAGCAGGACTTACCTTTGCTAGTGGACTTAGAAGTATTTTAAGACAAGACCCTGATGTAGTTATGATTGGAGAAATAAGAGATGAAGAGACAGCAGAAATTGCAACGAGAGCAGCGATTACTGGGCATTTAGTATTAAGTACTCTGCACACAAATGATGCACCTTCATCAATTGTAAGACTTACAGATATGGGAATAAAACCATACTTAGTTTCAACCTCTGTCGTTGGGGTAATGGCTCAAAGATTAGTTAGAAGGATATGTAAAAATTGCCTAGAAGAATATGAAGCCAGCGAATATGAAAAAGAGCTTTTAGGCCAAGAGGTAGACAAGCCGTTTATACTTAGCAAGGGAAAAGGCTGCGGATATTGCAATAATACTGGATATTCAGGAAGAATTGGTATTTATGAAATAATGGAGATGACTAGAGAGCATAGAGAAGCTATAAATGCTGGTGGAAATTCAGATATACTTAGAGATATTTCCATAGAAAATGGAATGAAGACTCTAGAAAGCGAATGTAAAGATTTTGTCTTAAAGGGAATTACGACCATTGAAGAACTTTCAACAATTGCAATGGTTAAGAAATAGATGAAATTACAACAGGATGGAGGTTCTTATGGGAAAGTTTAAATATAGAGTCATGAACTCAGATGGTGAGAAAATAGAAGGAAATTATGAGGCTAATTCTAGAGAAGAAGTTATAGACTTTATTTCAGGTAATGGATATTATCCTTTACTTGTTGAAGAAATAGTGGAAAGCACTAAGATTGAACTTAATTTTAATAGTAGAGTTAAGCTAAAAGATTTAGCAGTATTTTGTAGACAATTTTATACTATGTTAAATGCAGGGGTACCAATATTAACCTGTTTAGAAATATTGAGTGCTCAGATTCAAAATAAAAAGTTAAGGGAAGCCACTAGAGAAGTTAATGAGGAAGTTGAAAAAGGTGGAGTTTTATCTGATGCAATGAAGAAGCATACGGATGTATTCCCAGAACTTTTAGTATCCTTAGTTGCTTCAGGAGAAGCAAGCGGTAATCTCGATGCTATAATGCTAAGAATGGCAACACACTATGAAAAGGAAAATAAAATTAATAATAAAATTACTAGTGCATTAATTTATCCAATAGTACTTGGGTTTGTTTCAATTGGAGCAGTTGTATTTATATTAACCTATGTAATGCCAACATTCACTGAGATTTTTAAGCAAAGCGGAACGGTTTTGCCTTGGTCTACTAGATTTTTACTTAGTCTCAGTGAAGGGATTAATAATAACTGGATTATTATAATTATTGCAATAATTGTAGGAGTATTTGGACTCAATACGTTTTGGAAAACTGAACAAGGGAAATTCACAGCGAGTAAACTAAAATTAATACTTCCAGTACTTAATAAATTAAATCAAATGATTATAGTTTCAAGATTCACAAGAACCTTATCTACACTTATTGCCAGTGGACTATCTCTTATTGAGGCCTTAAAAATTGTTTCGGAAGTTACAGGAAATAAGATTGCAGAAAATACACTTCTTAAAATAAGGGATAAGGTTATGAGAGGAGAAAGTCTTTACTCTTCAATGGTAGAGAGTGAGATTTTTCCACCGATGCTTTATTCTATGGTTAAAATAGGAGAAGAAACAGGATCATTAGATGATATATTAAATAAAACAGCGGATTTTTATGACGAGGAACTCGAATCAATGATTCAAACATCAGTTGCTCTTATGGAGCCAATATTGATTGTAGTTATGGGTCTTATAATAGGATTTATAGTAGCATCTATAATGATACCAATGTTTGATAGTTATAATCAAATCTAAAAAGTTATTTATAGTGCACAATGTGCGATCCAGAGTGCATTAAAATATATAAAATTATAGGAGGGGTTTAAAATGAACCAATTAATGAAGAAAAAAATGAACCAAATCTCAAAGAAAAAAAAGAAAGGATTTACGTTAGTTGAATTGATTATTGTTATAGCAATTATCGCTATATTAGCAGCAATAGCTATACCTAAATTTGGTGAAATAAGAGAAAATGCAAATGTAAGAGCGGATATAGCTAATGCGAAAGATATTCAAACTGCAGTTACAGCAGCCGTATCAAATGGGACTATATCACTAGATGAAGATGTTACTATTGCAGATGTAATGAATGGAGGAGTAGTACCTCTACCAAAAGCAAAAGATGCAAAAGGTGGAGATTTTACAGCACATGTTGAAGAGGATGGAACTGTAACAGTTGAAGCAAATGGTATTCAAATTTTCCCAACGCCACAAGAACCTTATAATGTTCAACAATAATAAATAAAGAAATTTATGTATAAGATTATATAATCTTATACATAAATATTATTTGACCTAAGTGAATAATATATGGCTTATCAATTATAGACCCAAAATATAGATTTAGAGAATCAAGTAGATGCCTATATATTTTGTACAATTAATAACAATGGTAAATATGCTAGTAATTAAGTAAATAAAAAAATAGGGGTATGAATAAAATGAAGAAAAAAAGCAATATCGAGATAAAGAAAAGTAAAAAGTCGATTGATATTAAATCCTTAATGAATATGGATTTAGGGAGTTTTAAGGTTAAATTCTTTAAAAAATCAAGTAAAATAAACAAACTAAGCACCCCGCAAAAAAAGAGAAGAGTTGTTGCCTTTGATATGGGAAGTTCTACAATAAAGATAGTAGTAGGAATGTACTATAAGAATGACTTAACTATAGATAAGTATATTAAAATTCAAACTCCTGAAGATTCTATTATAGATGGAGAGATAAAAAAAGAGGAAGAATTATATTTAAAATTAAATCAGGCTTTAATGCAAAATAATATAAAAGCTAAAGATGCCATATGTACAACTAATTCTACATTAATAATTAATAGAGAAATCTTAATTCCAAAAGTGCAAGAAGATGAAATGGATACAGTTGTAAGATATGAAATTCAACAATATCTTCCAATTAATTTAGAAGATTATATTCTTCAAGTTACAATATTAGGTGAAGAAGAGTCAGCGGATGAAAATAAAAGGCTTAATGTGAGAGTTATTGCTTATCCAGAAAAAATAGCGAGAGGTTATTACAACCTTTTGTTGAGATTAAATTTGAAACCTTATGCTTTAGATGTAAATTATAATGCTGTAAATAAATTTATTAATCACATGGGAATAAATAGTGAATTTGAATACAAATCAGATGATTCAGTTGCTTTTATTGATATGGGAGCAAGCTCAATCGATGTTAATATATATAGAAATGGTCAATTAGATTTTACTAGAATAATCAAAAACGGTGGAAATGACATTGATGAAATATTACTACATAGAAGTGGAATTAATACTAGTGAAATCCAAAAATTTAAAAAAGAAAATATTAATCTAAACGAGGATTTAGATCTTGTAAATACGGAAGTTAGAGAAGTCATAGATGACTGGATAGAAAAAATAGAGAAGATAATTCAATTCTATAAAAATAGAAATATAGGAAACGAGGTTAGTAGCGTCATTATATTTGGAGGAAGTTCAAAGATAGAAGGTATAGAATCATATATGGCAACAAAGCTTGGGATCAAAACGAAAAGAAAAGAAATTTCTAAAATTGTCTTTAAATCAAATGATGATGGTAAACCTGTTGATGATTTTATAAACGTCATTGGTTCAGTCATAAGAATTTAAGGAGGCAAGAAGATGAAAGATTTAAATTTTTTTAAACCATATTTAGGTAAAAAGAAAGAAAAAATGAATTTTAATATATATATATATAGCGCATTAGCTATATCTGGACTTTTTATAATCGTAAGTTTTGGGATTAATACAACAAAAATAATTATGTTAAATAAGAGTATAGCTGAGTATAACACAAAATTAGCGGATCCTGATATAAAATCAAAGTTAAAAGAAGCAGAAAGTATAAATAAGCAAATAGATGTATTAAAAGAATATGATTCAGCATTAACTGATGTCTCGATTTCTGTTAAGGATAGAGATAATGTTTCGGCAGAGTTATTAAAAGACATAAGCTCGACTGTTCCAAGTGAAGTTTCATTTAAAAACTTAGATGTAATAGAAAATACAGTAATGATTAAAGGTATAACAACAGACAGAGCGGCAGTTGCTGAGTTGAAACATAATTTAAGCAGACTTTCAGAGGTAGCAGACGTGTATGTGAATTCAATAGATATTAAAGATGCAGTAGAGGGAGAATACTCCTTTGATATAAAATGTGTGTTAAAGGATGTTGAATGATATGAGAATAAGCAATAGAGAAAAAATAATGTTATGTATATTGGGTATTATAATTTTAGGATTTTTGTATTACCAATTTGTTTATTCATTTGAAGTAAGATTGATTGAAGCAAAGGCTAAGCAAGAAAGTGAGCTTAAACAAAAATATGAAACTAGCAAGGCTACAATAGAATCAATAGATGATAAAAGAGGCGAGATTAAAATACTAAAAGCGAAAATTGGCGATGAATCTGTACCGTTTTATCCAGTAATAAGTGAAGAGCACATAATTTTAGAGTTAGATAAAATGATAAAAGATAGTGGTTTAGATGGAGGAATTTCCTTTGAACCAGTAGTTTCAGATGAAGTGGAGAATTCAAAGAAGGAGCAAGTTAATTTACCTGAAAGTTCACTACAAGGAATAGTTGATAAATATAATAGTGCAACTAAAGATAATGAAAAAACTCAGCAAGAAAATAATAAAGCTTCAAATTCTTCTACAGCAAGTAGCAAAAGTTCAAGCAATTCTAATGAGAAAAATAATACGAATAGTACTAATAAGTCTAACACAAACAATTCGGAAAAATCCAATTCGACTAATAATAAAGATAAGAAAAAAAATACAGTTCAATATGTTAAAAGCGAACTGAAAGTTGAAGGGAGCTATGAAGGTATAGATAAATTGATAAGTCAGATTGATAGAAGCGATAAAAAAATAGTTGTAAATTCAATTAAAATAAGTGAGGATACTTTAGACAATATCAAAGCATCAATAAAACTTGAAATTTACTCAATACCTAAAATTACTGATGAATTAGAAGGGTATTTAAAATGGGATATAAGCGATACCTATGGAAAGAATGTACCATTTAGTAAAGGTTCGGCTGGAGGAGTGACAAATTTAAGTGAAGATACTGATGATTTTATGAGCACGGTTAAATCAATAACTTCCGATTTACCAACTGTTATTATGGGAAAAGTGGATGATGATCCGTTAAAGACAGGATATGTTTATGCGAATAATAATGGAGAAGAAAATGCAGAAATTATACTAACTCAGGATGGAGAAAAGTATTACTATAAATATAGGACATCAAAATGGGCATTTCCAGCAAATTATGATGGGGAAGAAGGAGTTGAGTTTACTCCTAAATCGGGAAATATAGTTTTAAATATTTTAAGTGAAACAAGAGCAGATTCGGATGATAAGTCGGGAATTAAGTTAAAGATAATTAATAAGACTGATAAATTACTGAAAGTAAATATAACTGGAGATGATCCAGACAATCCGAGAGTTAAAATAGACGGGGATGGCAATATAAGTGTTAATTAGAAGTAGGTGATGACTTATAAAAAGAAGTTTCCAAAAACATAATGGATTTACTTTAATAGAAGTAGTAATAAGCATTGCACTTATAGCAATAATTTCTGTAAGCGTATATAATTCTTATTTATTACTCATAAGACATACTAGAGAAGGACAAGTGAAACAGGTATCTACACTAATAGGAAAGCAAACAAGTGAAGATATAAAGTCAGTTGCAGATAAGGAGTTTAAAACATCTAATAAGAATGGTATAGAAACGCTAAAATTAACTGATAATATCAATTTTACAAAAAGTGGACAAAATTATAATGGTGAATTGTATTTTGATGATCAAGGTAATTTAGTAAATAACAGATCAAGATATACAATGGAAATTAAGTTAGATCCAAAAACTACTGAAGATGGTATCATATCATTAGATGAAGCTTCAAATGATGAAAATCCAGAGGTAGATAATCATACTGTATATATTGTTTGTGCAAACGGGCAAGCCAAAGCTGTTGAAGCAAAACCTAGCAACCCATCTAATATAGGAACTGATCAAACTATAGACATAAAGCTAGAAGGGGATTCACTAAATAGCGAAATAATAACTGAATCAAATACTTTAGCCCATGACTTTAATAAAAGTAAAATTCAAATTACTATAGATTTGAAATATTGTATGAAAAATGTACAAATAAATGTAACTAATGAAACAAAAGCTCCTTTGAATTTATGTATGTTAAATAAAAATGTAAGTGAAATAAAGGTAGTAAATGACAAAGGAATATTAAACGAATATTATCGTTCAGATGCAGGGAATAAAAAAGGCATTTTATATGATGTTCTAATGACAATAAAGGATGAAAACAATACGGTTTTCAAAACAAGCTTTGTTCAAAATTTTGATATAAAGTAAAATACTTATAGATATAGGAAAAAGGAGGGAGAGATTGGTGAAGAAGTATAAAAAGGGATCAACACTAATGGTAACCATTATTATCTTTATGTTTGTAACAACAGTATCATTTGCATTTTTATCAATGATAACTACAAATTATTATGGGAGAACATCTGAAAGCAGAAGAGTACAAAACTTATATGGATCTGAATCGGGACTTGATACTACGTATAATGTAATTTCTAAAACTGTTCAAGCAGCAAATGTATCCGGGTATGCAAAAGTTGAAAATTTAAAAACAGAAGTTAAATCTATGGATTATGAAGATTATACGAATCCAGATACTGGGGATGATGAGAAAGCATTATATGCTTTATATGCAGACATAGATTATTGGAAATACTATAATGGGAATCTTGAAAAAGATCAGGAACCTTTGAGTAATGAGAGGATAGCTGAGGAAATAAAAAAAGATAATGATTATATTGATAAATTTATCAATAAGGTGTTTAAAGATGAATTTAAAGATTTTATGAAAAGAAATCTGGAATCGTCTGTAAATAACACAAGTTATGTGCAAATGAGAGTGAATAAGAGAGATGATGGAATACTTGAACTTCAACAAAATCAAGAAAATATAGGACTGAATGAAAACACTAAGATACAGATTAAAAAGGATACAGAAAAACTAGATGGGCAACAAAATACGAATGAGGGAACTGAAAATACAAAGGTTTATACGACCAATGGAGATGCACAGAAGGATGAAAGCAAAGAGGAAGGAATTACTCCTAAGCCCCAAGGAAAGGCTATTGATGTAAAGAGGAAATTGAATGTTGAGTGTGGTTATAGTGATGATGGGAGGATACTATATGATGATAGTTATGAACTTACATTTAGCTTATATAACGAGGAAGATTATGATTTGAAAATTACATCAGAATTTAGAACTGTTTCAGACGAGGCAAATAATACAAGGATTGGTGATAACTTAAGAGTTATAGAAGCTAATTATTCTATAAGAGTTCCTAATTACAATGAGATAGCAGTTAAGGAAAGTGCTGTAGATCTAGAAGATAATATTAAGGATATTGCTAGCCTTTCAGTGGGGGGAGATTTAAAAGTACAAGAGATAAATAAATTAAATGTTAGTGGAGATATATTTGTACAAGGTAAAGATATCTCTGAAGCTAATATGACTAATGATAACAGAACCTATGAGAAATATTCAGGAGGCATAATGCTAGATGCCTCAGGAAGTAAAAAAACAATAAATTTTAATGATAATGTATTTACTAGAGGAACCTTTAATGTTAAGAATAATGTAAATGTTACAGTTAATGGTGATTTATATGCCAAAAACATTTATGCTGGAGATTCCAATGACTTTAGTAATAATTCTAAATTAACAATTAATAAAGAAGCAGTAATAGATAATGATTTGGCAGTAAAGGCAACAAATACTCAGATAAATATAACTGATTTCTATGGAATAAATGATAAAAATGTTGATAGTGGCACAAAGGTAAGAAAATCTAGCAGCATAATAATCAACGGTTATAAGACCAATGAAGAAAATAAATCTACTATAACAATAAGTGACAAGGCTTATTTAATGGGGGTCGCTCATATAAATACAGCAGATGGGTACCAAACTGGTGAGTCAGTTGCAGTTAAAGGAAATTATAAAGCTTATTCCGTGCCAGACCCAGAAGATAGCAGTGAAAGTTTTAAATACGATGATCCATTGCAGGTTCTTGATACAAATGATTTAGACAAAAAGATAAATCATTTTATAAGTTACTGGCAGAGAATGAATAAAAGTGGTTTAGAAAGTGGAGGAGTAAGTTTACCTGCTAACACTTTTTCAATAGGTGCTGTTGTATCTAATGGAGAAGTAGCTAAGTCTTTACCTTATACTCAAGAAATTGAAACTAATGTTATTCAGCCTAAAAGATTAAAGTATTCGGAAAAGGTTTATGCGTTAGGTGATAAAAATGCAAATACACAAGAGTTATATGAATCAATGGGAACTAATGCTCGAGGGGTAGCAGATCTGTTAGGAAACCTTAATAATTTAGAAGCTAGCGATTATAATTTAAGAAAAGAAGATAATAAAGGGCAAGAAATGGCTATTTTTTGTCCAATAAAAAAGACTATAGTAATACAAGGGAAAAATCCTTATATCGATAATTATCCAGAAGATGAATATAAAGTTATTGATGCGCGATCAGAAAAAGATGTGAATGCAGTTATAATAACAGCAGGCAATATAATAATTGATGGAGAAGTTAACTTTAGAGGAGATATTATTGCACAAGGAGATTTAACAGTGCAACAAGGAGCTGCAGTTAATATTTATTATGATAAAAATATGACTGAAAGTATTCAAAGAAATAATAAGGTTCTATTTAATAAAGTATACGGAAATAACTCTGTTGGTGAAGAATTACAGAATGATTACTTAAATATTAATTCTAATTCAAGTAATTTTTTCAAAACTAAGTTATGGAAGGTTATTCAATAGTGAGGTGAATTTGATTATGAAGAGGAAAAAACCAGGGTTTACGTTGATAGAAATGGTCATTGTATTAGCAATAACTGGAGTAGTATTAGGAATTACAAGTTCTATGTTTATGACTGGGAATAGGGTTTTTTCTGATTCTGATATCAAATCTTCTTTGCAGATGGAAGCTAGAGATATACAGGAGGAATTGACCACTATTGGAATTCAGGGAATAGGAGTAAGTGATATAAAAATTGGTGGTTCTAGTAATAATGCCGATGGCAAACAATATTTAAAGGAAAAATATGCAGATTTGGAGTCAAAGGCTGTAAATGAGATAGAAATACAAGCTTATAATAGAAATAGCGAATATTCTAAAGATGCAAGCGGTACTGAGAATATAACTAACCTGCAGCCATACAACATTGTATTTAGAAATGGAACATTATCAATAGGAACTAGAATACTTTCAAGGAACGTTCAAAGCTTTAATGTAGTTCCTCAAGATCAAAATAATAGTTTTGTAAATGCATATTCAATTGAGTTCAATATCATGTTGCATGAACAAAGAGGTTTTACTAATGTTGATTACCCAATCAATCTTAGAGTGAATTTTCGAAATAAATATTAGTTAAGAAAGGAGGAGAAGCATTGGAAAGGCTAATATATAAGAATGTATTTATAAAGAAGATAAGTATATTAATGTTGTTTATTCTAGTATCAGTTATTTTTATAAATAGCAGTTCAACTAGTGTGAGGGCGGAAGTGTATGATACAAAACCGTCATTTAAAGTAAATCTTAATTCTATTACACCAAATCCAGCAATGGTAGGACAAGATCTTACAGTTAGTGGGACAATAGAACCACAACCCTTTGAAAGCATTGTTCAAAAGAAACAAGTTGTACTTGTTTTAGATGTATCCGGAAGTATGGCCGGCACTAAAATAACGAACTTAAAGACTGCTGCTAATAATTTTATCACAAAGATGAGTACCATATCAAATATGGAAATAGCAATCATTGCATTTTCAAGTAAGGCAACTATAAATCCAGTTTATGGGAGCTCGACCACTACAACAAGTAAAAGCCTTGATTCAGACGGTAGTCATAATATACCAAACTATGTGAGTTCAGGAGCTACATTTTTATCTGCTAATGATAGTTCGAAGGTTTCAAGTTTAAAACAAATAATTAATAACCTAGAAGCATTAGGTGGTACAAATACAGGCGAAGGGTTAAGAAAAGCTGAGTATATGCTAGAAAAGGCAACAAATGCAGACGCAAACGCTAGCAAATCAATAGTTTTTATGTCAGATGGGATGCCTACTTTTTATTCTGTAAACCAAAGTCAAAGAAGTAGTTCGTATACTCCATATACTAATATAGATAATACAAGTCCTTACTATGCTGGTTCTGGTAGTGAAACTACAGATAATATTAATAAATCCAAAACATATGCAGTAACAATTGGAAATATAATAAAAAAACAAAATGCCAACATATTTTCAATAGGCTATGGTTTAGGTACTGAAACTAGTACTGGTAATATCGCTATGCAAGATATCCATAAATCAATGGGTGGTACAACAGGTGTAAATGGAACTTTCTATGCAACAGATGAAAATGCTATAGACGGAGTTTTTAGCAAAATAGCGGATAAAATAATTGAAAAATATACATTGTCAGATGTACAAGTAGATTTAAGTAATGCTTTAAATTTTGATTCGAAATTTAGTTTGATTTCTGGTGAAAATGTAATAAATGTAAGAAATGTAAATTATACACGTCAAACAAGAACTGATGGGAGAATAATTTATATAGCGGATAAAATACCATTTAGTTTTACGATTAAAGGTAATAAGCAAGGTGTTTATGATGATGTATTTAATGGTGTGACGGTAACGGCACCATGGAATGGACAAACATTAGTTACTTATATGCCTAAAGTAGGTGTATCAATAACGGAAAATACATTTCCAGTTATAAAGGCAGATATAGTTAGTCAAACGCCAAATCCAGCGACTCTATTGCAAAGGATAACTTTAAATTGTAAAGTTAAACCTGAAAGTTTTCAGATAGATAGCACTACATTTGATACTTCTGGACCTAAAGATGTGATTTTTTTAGTGGATACATCAAGCAGTATGAGTGATAAACTAAATAGTGTGAAAAATGGACTATTTGGAAAGATAGTTAATAATTCTGAGATAAAGAATGCTGAATATGGAATTGTATCATTCAATAGTACTGTAAAATATAATTATATTTCGGATGGCTTAACAGATAATATTACTACTTTGGATTCGGCCATAAAGAATATTTCAAGTACTACAGATACAGGTAGAAATGTTGGGGATGCAATGGCTCGAGCTAAAAATATATTTTCAAATAATGGACGTTCCAATAGTTCAAAGTACATTATTTTAATAGCTGGTGATACCGTTCAATACACAGATAGCCAATTATATGACATAGAAAGCTGCAATTATAATATTATTACTGTAAACTTAGGATATATTAGACCGCCGGTAAAAGTAGATGATAAAATTACACCAGGAGCCGACGAGCCAGATAATAATATCAAATCATTGCATTATAATTTAATTGGAAAACTAGACAACGGAGATAATGTGCTGGAAAAGGCAGAAAACAATTATTTTATAAATATTAATTATAGTAATGTTACAAATACAAATAATCCAAACGAGTTTTTTACAAAAGAATCAAATATTAACCAAATGAACACAGCAAATGAAGTTCATAATTGGATTTTACCTTTAGTAGCAGAAAAATTAAAAAATGCAACTGCTCAGATAAAAGCACCGTCATATACATTTAAAGTAAAATTAAAGTTTAAAACCAATGGTAAATTCGATATTGTTTCAGGGCTTAATACATGTTCGGATACAGGGTATGATTATGAAACTCCTGAGTTTAATGTCACATATACTCTTCAAAATGGACAGTATGTTCCAGATACGGTTGGTGATAAATCGTTTGATATAAAAGTTAAGTCCGGAATAGATATAAGCAACTTAAAATTTGGACCAGGGATTGTTTCGTATATTAATTTATCTAATAAATCAGTAAGTAATCCTATTGATCCATTTCCGATTAATTTAGAATCTTCATTAGATATATTAAATCATGGGATTTATGAAGGAATTAAAGATAATCAGCCAAGCATAATAGATGGAAGTAATAGAACCTTTAATATAACAAAAGGAACAAATGTGAATCTAGGTGCCAATATGAATGGATCATTAAACAATGAAACAGGTATTAGCTTGATAATCCCGAAAGAGATAGAGGTAAATGGAGTTATTAAAGTATTTATTTACGATGATTATGGAAATTTAGCTCAAGTAGGTACTATGAATCAATCAGCTATAGATGATAATAATAAAACATACAAGTATAATGGAGATGAAATCATTCAAAAGAAAATATTAATATTATATAATGAGAAAATACCTGATAGTCCAAGTCAAGAACAATATATAAATAGATTATTTATATCAGATGGAGACGAAAAAGATGTAACGATTAATGTGGCTGAAAAATCTCCAGATTTATTTTAAACTTTATTTGATAAATATGTAGTTTTCAGAATAAATAAAAAAATTGAAACTGTTAAAAGTAAAGAAATGATTCTTTATTTTTAACAGTTTCTTTTTATACGGAGAGAGAAACGAATGTATAAAGTGATTTTTAATAAAATCTTAATTTTACTTTGTCGATTAATAATGTATAATAACCATATATGAGAAAAGATATTAGCGTAATAATTTATATATGGGAGGAAACAAATGAGTACACTTAGTTATCTGATAGATATATTTTTACACCTTGATAGGTACTTAGGCATGGTGATAAATAATTATGGTACTGAAACATATTTAATACTGTTTGCCATAATTTTTTTGGAAACAGGTCTAGTAGTAACACCATTTCTACCAGGAGATTCTCTGATATTTGCAGCGGCTGCTTTTGCTGCTATGGGTATGCTTAATATATACGTATTGATTGGAGTTTTAATTTTAGCAGCAATTTTAGGTGATACTGCGAATTATGAAATAGGAAGAGTTTTTGGAGATAAGCTTATTAAATTTCGCAATGGAAAATTAATAAAGAAAGAACACCTAGATAAAACAAATAGATTCTATGAGAAGCATGGTGGAAAGACAATAATCTTTGCAAGATTCATACCAATAGTCCGTACTTTAGCGCCATTCGTAGCGGGAATAGGAAAGATGCAATATAGACACTTTATTTCCTTTAATGCAATTGGTGGGATTGTATGGGTATTAGGAGTCGCAGCTTTAGGATACTTCTTCGGAAATATTCCAGTAGTTAAAGAGAATTTTGAAATAGTAATTATAGCAATAATTTTAATTTCAGTTCTACCAATTGTTATAGAATTTATAAAAAGTAAAACAAAAAAAGCTAATCAAACAGTATAAAAAGTGCCTAATTAAGGAGGAAAGCTAAAAAACTCCTTAATTAGGCATTTAGTTTTAAATTTTGTGGAGTGTTGCATTGAAAATATGGGAATATGAATTTTTAAATTAAAAGTTTGTTCACAATATGCTAGTTTAATGTTATCTTTGAAGCTAGCATTTTGGTATAATTTTTAATTCATAATGATTATTCACTATACTTAAATAAAATTAAACAAAGAAATTAGAAAGATGTTTGTGGAATAGGCATTTGAAAATAAGCTGCTGAAGATACTTAATAGGAGGTTGTTCCATTTTTTGCTTGTCCCAATGAAATTGGGAGCATGCAGAAATGGTGCAACCTCCTATTTAGTATCTTCCAGCGAAATTTTCATAGTCCTATGGAATAAACATCTTTCTGATTTCGGTTAATTATATTCTAAGTTTAGTTAAATGCGTTATATATTGCAGCTATTCCTCTTTCGAAATCATCATTTTCTACACCAACTAAAATATTCATTTCACTAGAACCTTGATCGATCATTCTAATGTTGATTTCAGCAGTTGAAAGAGCTGTAAATATCTTAGCAGCAGTTCCTCTTTGTTTAGCCATTCCACGTCCAACGGTTGCTATCATAGCCATATTTGGATGAATTTCTATACTGTCAGGATTACATGCTCTTTTTATTTCTTCAACAACAACTTCTTTTTTGTTCTTTAATTGAGAGTCTTGAATTACAAAACATACTGTATCAATTCCAGAAGGCATATTTTCAAATGAAATATTATGCTGTTCAAGTATTGATAAAATTTTTCTACAGAAACCAAGTTCTGAATTCATTGAGGCTTTAGCTATTGAGATTACTGTGAAATCTTTTTTACCAGCTATTCCTGTTACAGTTGTTGGTTTCATTGAACCATCTGTATCTTTCACGATAAAAGTACCTTCATCTTTAGGTCTGTTTGTATTTTTTATATTTATTGGAATTCCTACTTCTCTTACTGGGAATATTGCATCTTCATGTAATACAGAAGCACCCATATAAGAAAGTTCTCTAAGTTCTGTATAAGTTATTTTGCTTATTGGTTTTGGATTATCTATTATTCTAGGATCTGCCATTAAAAATCCTGAAACGTCTGTCCAATTTTCATAAAGATCAGCATTGATGCTTGCAGCAACTAAAGCTCCTGTTACATCAGAACCACCTCTTGAGAATGTAATTATATTGCCGTCTTTATCTGCCCCATAAAATCCTGGAATTACTGCTTTAGATATCTTAGATAACTTAAAGTGTAGAGCTGAATTTGTTGCCTTAGTATCTAAAGAACTATCGGCATTAAAGATCATAACATCTTTAGCATCTATAAATTCGAAACCTAAATAGTTTGCAAGGATTAATCCGTTTAGGTATTCACCTCTACTTGCGGCGTAGTCACTTGAAGCCCCTTCTTCAAGATCTTTTTTTATGATATCTAAGTGTTCAGCAATATCAAAGTCTAAATTTAAGTCATTAACAATACTGCAATATCTATCTCTTATATGATTAAAAACATCATCAAAAGATATTCCAGTAGAAACATGGGCATGACATAGATATAATAAGTCTGTTATTTTAGAATCTTTAGAATTTCTTTTTCCAGGTGCAGAAGGAACTACATATTTTCTTTCTTCATTAGAAAATATTATTTCCTTTACCTTTCTGAATTGACTAGCATCTGCTAGTGAGCTTCCACCAAATTTTGTTACAATAGTATTCATAATAATAGCCCCCATATTTTCATATATTTTATAAAGTGAATCGTAGTTAAACTTATCTAGGGTCATACCAATGTTACAGTGGCTAGACATCAGATAAATTTTACATCTTAGATTGTAGCAATTTATCAAAAAATGTTCAAGAGAATTATTGACAATAGAAATAATTAGCATTATTATTTCTAAAATATAGTATATTGAAGTATATGTAAATTGTGAAATTTATGGAATAAGCACCAGAGGCAAATGATTGACACAAAACGTATTAATATATATAATTAATGTAAGAATTTAATAATTCATGACGATGAAGTCACAAAAAAATGTTTTTTGTGACTTCATTTTTTATTATATTATTATATTCATAGTAATTTTTTGCCTGGATAACATATAGCATATATTTAAAAAGTTCTTTGGTGAGAATAATTCATAATTTTAACAATAATGAATAGAGTGTTATTAATCAAAAAAGAAACATAAAATATATAGTGTTAAGAAAAAATGACAATAAAAGTTTCAAAAACAATACTTAATTGTAATAAAATACCACAACACTTTAGATTATAAGTAATGTGGTATTATTTACTTTAAATTTTAAAGTTTTAATGGCGATAATATTTATTTTTTAAGAAAAATCACTTGATTTCTTAAAAAGAGTATTATATAATTTCATTAGTAAATGAATTGAGCAAAGGCGTTCGATAGATGGTATACCTCTCTATTGTGCGCCTTTTTTTAAAAGAAAAAGGGGGGAATTGTTAAATGGCAAAGTACACAAAGGAAGATGTTATTAACTTGGTAAAGGAAAATGGAGTTAAATTCATTAGACTACAATTTACTGATATCTTTGGAACTTTAAAAAATGTAGCAATTACAGATAAGCAATTAGAAAAAGCACTAAATAATGAATGTATGTTTGATGGATCATCCATTGATGGTTTTGTAAGAATTGAAGAATCAGACATGAATTTAAGACCAAACTTAGATAGTTTTGTGATTTTCCCATGGAGACCACAACAAGGTAAGGTTGCAAGATTAATTTGTGACGTTTATAACCCAGATGGAACGCCATTTGAAGGGGATCCAAGATATGTTCTAAAAAGAGCTATTGCGGATGCAGCTGAATTAGGCTATACAATGAATGTTGGTCCAGAATGTGAATTCTTCTTATTTGAAACTGATGAAAATGGAAATCCTACAACTAATACTCAAGATAAAGGTGGATATTTTGACTTAGCACCTACAGATTTAGGAGAAAATGCAAGAAGAGATATGACTTTAGCTTTAGAAGATATGGGATTTGAGATTGAAGCTTCTCATCATGAAGTTGCTGAAGGTCAAAATGAAATAGACTTTAAGTACGGTGATGCTTTAACAACAGCAGATAACATTATGACATTTAAGTTAGTTGTTAAATCAATAGCTCAAAGACATGGATTACATGCATCATTCATGCCTAAACCAATTTTTGGAATAAATGGTTCAGGTATGCACGTAAATATGTCATTATACAAAGACGGAAAGAATGCTTTCGTTGATGAAAATGATAAGAATGGATTGAGTGATGTAGCTTATAAATTTATTGCTGGATTATTAAAGCATGTTAAGGGTGTTGCAGCAGTAACTAATCCTTTAGTAAACTCATATAAGAGATTAGTTCCGGGATATGAAGCACCAGTTTACTTAGCTTGGTCTTGTAAAAACAGAACAGCATTAATTAGAGTACCAGCAGCTAGAGGGGCAGGAACTAGAGTAGAACTCAGATGTCCGGATCCAAGTTCTAATCCATACTTAGTATTAGCAGTTCTGCTTCAAGCAGGTTTAGATGGTATTAAGAATAACTTAACACCGCCAGCAGAGGTTGAAGCAAATATCTTCGCGATGACTGAAGATGAAAGAAGAACTAATGGAATTGATAATCTCCCAAATAATCTATATGAAGCAGTTCAATTCATGAAAGATAGTGAATTAGCTAAAGTGGCGCTAGGTGAGCATGTATATGAAAATTATCTTTCAGGAAAAGCAGCTGAGTGGGATGATTATAGAACTAAAGTACATGACTGGGAAATAGACAACTATCTTAATAGATATTAATCTGTAATACCAATTAATATTAATTAAGGTGGGGATTGCAATGGCTCAAAATGGAAGAATTATAATAGCATTAAGCAATGTTGAGACAGGTACAAAATTGAAGAGTTTACTAGTGCAAGAGGGCTATGAAATATTAGCATTATGTACTTCTGGAAATGAATTAATCAGATTAGTTATGCAATATTCCCCAGACCTAGTCTTAGTTGGATATAAATTCAAGGATATGAGTTTATTAGATGTCTATGAAACTTTAGTAGATCAAACTAGTTTTTTAGCTATAGTAAATGAACCGTATAAGTCATTTATAGAGGAAGATACAGATATATACTGTATCGGTACTAAAATCTCTAATGTGCTGTTGACTAATGCCATTGATTTGATTTTTCAAAGCAAAAAGAGGATTACAAAGTTAAGAGCGCAGGTTGAAAAATTAGAGCATACTTTAGAAGATAGAAAGCTTATAGAAAAGGCTAAGGGGCAACTTATGTCAACTTCAGGACTTACTGAAAACGAAGCATTTAGATATATGCAGAAGATAAGTATGGATTCTGGGAAAAGAATGAAGGATATTGCTAGTTTAATATTAAGTGAAACACAATAACAATAATAAGCGAGTAATTATATCAAGAAAATGATATTTTTACTCGTAATTTTACTTCGAATGAGTAAATCCTGATATGTTAGGAAATAAACAAGTGCCTGATTTTCAATTTGGATAAGGTACATGTCAATATATTATTATTTCAAGGGGGAATTTCAAATGGAAAATAATAATCCGAATGCACAAGGGCTATATAATCCGTGTTTTGAACATGATGCTTGTGGAATTGGGACTATAGTAAACATTGATGGCAAAAAATCACATGAAATTTTATCAGACTGTTTAACTATCTTAGAGAAGCTAGAACATAGAGGTGGTACAGGTGCTGATGAAAATACTGGAGATGGAGCTGGAATCTTATTTAACATACCTCATAAATTCTTTGAAGAAGAATTAAAGTCAAAAGGAATGACTCTTGGCGATGAGGGTGATTATGCAGTTGCTATGGTGTTTTTACCACAAGAAGAAAAGGCGAGAAAAGAAGCTATGAGCCTTTTTGAAGATATATCAAAAGAGGAAAATCTTGAACTAATTGGGTGGAGAGAAGTTCAAACTAATCCTTCAATACTTGGAAAAGCATCTTTAGAAGCTATGCCTGCAATAATGCAAGCTTTCGTAAAGAGACCTAATGGCATAAAACAAGGAAAAGAATTTGAAAGACATTTATATATAGTTAGAAGAAACATAGAAAAAAGAGCTGGATGGATAAGTAAGTTCTTAAATGAAACTTTCTACATAGCATCTTTTTCATCTAAAACAATTGTGTACAAAGGAATGCTTTTATCTACACAATTAAGAGAATTCTATAAAGACTTAGAAGATGAAAGAGTGGAAACATCTTTAGCGTTAGTTCATTCAAGATATAGTACTAACACATTCCCAAGTTGGGAAAGAGCACATCCAAATAGATTTATGATCCACAATGGTGAAATCAATACACTTCGTGGAAATGTAAATAAAGTTTATTCTAGAGAAACAAATGTAAAATCTAGGGTACTTGGTAAGGACTTAAATAGAGTACTACCTATTATTAATAAAGAAGGATCAGACTCTGCAATCTTTGATAATAACTTAGAGTTCTTATATATGAATGGTATGGACTTAACTAGAGCAGTTATGATGGCAATTCCAGAACCATGGTATAAGAGCAAGACTATGAGCAAAGAAAAGAGAGCTTTTTATGAATATAATGCTACACTAATGGAACCATGGGATGGTCCAGCAGCTATCGTATTTACAGATGGTGAAAAAGTTGGTGCAGTTTTAGATAGAAATGGTCTAAGACCATCGAGATATTATATAACTAAAGATAGAAGATTAATCCTTTCTTCAGAAGTTGGTGCATTAGATATACCAGCTGAAATTGTTGAAAAGAAAGATAGATTAATGCCAGGTAGAATGTTACTTGTAGATACTGTTAAAAAAGAAGTTATAGATGATGAAGAATTAAAGCATTCTTATGCAACTGAGCATCCTTATGGAGAATGGTTAAAAGAAAATTTACTTACTTTAGATAAGTTAAAAGATGGTAAGAAATTCAGAATCGAATATGATAAGGAAACAAGAAAGAGATTAGAAAAAACTTTCGGATATACTTATGAAGAAGTTAAAACGACTATGCTTCCAATGGCTCAAACTGGAGCAGAACCACTTGCAGCAATGGGGGTTGATGTACCTGTAGCCGTATTATCTAGAGAGGCACAACCATTATTTAATTACTTTAAACAATTATTTGCTCAAGTAACCAATCCACCTATAGATGCTATAAGAGAAGAAATAGTTACAGCTTCTAATGTTTACTTAGGACCAGAAGGAAATATATTAGAAGATAAGCCTAGCAATTGTGAATTACTTAAACTTGATTCTCCAATAATTAGTGATGAAGAGTTTGCTAAGATAAAGGCTCTTAATACTGGAAACTTAAAATCAAAAGTTATTGATATAGTATTTGATAAAGGTGGTTCTTTAGAAGTTGCATTAGATGAAATGTTTGAAAAGGCTCAAGATGCATATGAAAAAGGATATACTGTATTGATATTATCTGATAGAAATGTATCTGAAAATAAGGTTCCAATTCCATCATTGCTTGCAGTGTCAGCGCTTCATCAATATTTGGTTAAAAAAGGAACAAGAACATCTGTTGGATTAGTTCTAGAAAGTGGAGAACCAAGAGAAGTTCATCATTTTGCAACTTTAATTGGATTTGGTGCTTCAGCTGTAAATCCATATATGGCATATGAAACTTTAAGAGGATTGCTTGAAGAAGGATTACTTGAAGTAGATTATGATAAGGCTGTATATAACTATAATAAAGCACTTACTAAAGGTATAATTAAAATACTTTCTAAAATGGGTATTTCTACTATTCAGTCTTACCAAGGAGCTCAAATATTTGAAGCTATTGGTATTGGTACAGAAGTTATAGATAAGTACTTCACTAATACTGTAAGTAGAATTGGTGGAATAGGCTTAAAGGAAATCCAAAAAGAAGCAGAAACTAATCATGCAAATGGTTTTAAAGATAAAACTTATGCTGCAGATTTCGCGTTAGATTCACCAGGATATGAAAAACTTAGATCTGGTGAAGGAAATCAAGAAAAGCATTTATACAATCCATTAACTATTCATAGACTTCAAGAAGCAACAAGAACAGGTAACTATGAATTGTTTAAAGAATGTACTTCACTAATTGATGCAGAAGATGCTGAAATAACATTAAGAGGTTTATTAGAATTTAATTTCAATTCTAATCCAGTGCCTCTAGAAGAAGTTGAATCAGTTAATGATATAGTTAAGAGATTTAAAACTGGAGCTATGTCTTATGGATCAATTTCAAAAGAAGCTCATGAAGCATTAGCTATTGCTATGAACAGAATTGGTGGTAGATCTAACACTGGTGAAGGTGGAGAAGATCCAGAAAGATGGATAGTAGATGAAAATGGAGATTCAAAAAGATCTTCAATCAAGCAAGTTGCATCTGGTAGATTTGGGGTAACTTCAGAATATTTAGTAAATGCTGATGAACTTCAAATAAAACTAGCACAAGGAGCAAAACCAGGTGAAGGTGGACAACTGCCTGGAACTAAGGTTTATCCATGGGTTGCTAAAACTAGACATTCAACAACAGGGGTTGGTCTTATATCACCACCACCACATCATGATATTTATTCAATAGAAGATTTAGCACAATTAATTTACGACTTAAAGAATGCAAATACTGGTGCTAGAGTATCTGTTAAGTTAGTTTCAGAATGTGGAGTAGGTACTATTGCAGCTGGAGTTGCAAAAGGTGGAGCTGAAGTAATATTAATCTCTGGATATGATGGAGGAACAGGTGCATCACCTAAGAACTCTATTAAAAATGCAGGACTTCCATGGGAACTTGGGCTTGCAGAAACTCACCAGACTTTATTACTTAACGAATTAAGAGAAAGAGTTAGAGTCGAAGTTGATGGTAAGCTTATGAGCGGTCGTGACGTTGCTATAGCTGCACTTCTTGGGGCAGAAGAATTTGGATTTGCAACAGCACCACTTGTAGCACTTGGCTGTGTTATGATGAGAGTTTGTAATTTAGATACTTGTCCTGTTGGAGTTGCAACTCAAAATGAAGAGTTAAGAAAGAGATTTGCAGGAAAACCAGAATATGTTGTTAACTTTATGTACTTCATAGCTGAAGAACTTAGAGAAATAATGGCTAAGCTTGGTTATAGAAAGCTTGACGAAATGATTGGTAGAGTAGATAGACTTAAACAAAAGGAAAATATTCACGGCTGGAAAGCTCAAAATATTGATTTAAGTTCTATACTATACACTCCTGATAAATATAAAGGTAAAGTTGTTAAATTTGATGAAACAAAGAAATATGACTTTAAACTTAACAAAGTATTAGATGAAAAATTATTCTTAGATAAATGCAAAGAAGCTATAAATAATGGTGAAAAGATAAGCCTAGAAGTTGATGTAACTAATACTGATAGAACACTTGGAACTATCTTAGGATCAGAAATAACTAAGGTACACGGTGGAAAAGGACTTCCAGAAGATACAATTAGTATCAAATGTAATGGAGCCGCTGGTCAAAGTTTTGGTTCATTCATTCCAAAGGGATTAACTTTTGAAGTTGAAGGAGATGCTAATGACTACTTAGGTAAGGGATTATCAGGTGGTAAGATTATAGTATATCCTCCAAAGAAATCAACATTTGTGGCTGAAGAAAATATCTTGATAGGAAATGTTGCTTTATATGGAGCAACTTCAGGAAAAGTATTTATAAATGGTATTGCAGGTGAAAGATTCTGCGTTAGAAATTCAGGAGCAACTGCTGTTGTTGAAGGAGTTGGAGCTCATGGATTAGAATACATGACTGGTGGTAAAGTTGTTGTTTTAGGTAAAACAGGAATTAACTTTGCAGCAGGTATGAGTGGCGGAATTGCTTACCTTTATGAAGAAGATGCAAACTTTAGAATAAATCTAAATGAAGAAATGATTCTATTAGAAGAGTTAAGCTTAGAAGATGAAGAAGAATTAAGAAACTTAATTGATGAGCATGTAAGAGTTACAGGCTCTCCTAAGGGAAATAAGATATTATACAACTTTGAAACAGAAAAATCTAAATTCCATAAAATAATTCCTAAGGATTATAAGAGAGTAATAGAAACTGTTGAAAAGTATAAGAATCTTGGATGTGATGAGGACGAAGCATTAATTAAAACTTTCCAAGAAATTAAAGGAAATTAGGAGGGTTAGACAAATGGGAAAACCAACGGGATTTTTAGAGTATGATAGAGAAGTAGGTAAAAATAGAGAACCTAAAGAAAGATTAAAAGACTATAAAGAATTTCATTTAAGTCTTCCAGCTGATAAGCAAAGCATTCAAGGTGCAAGATGTATGGATTGTGGAGTTCCGTTCTGTCAGTCAGGAGTAATAATTTCTGGGATGGTGACAGGATGTCCGCTTCACAACTTAATTCCTGAATGGAATGACTTAGTGTATAGAGGAAAATGGGATTTAGCATATGAAAGATTAAACAAAACTAATCCATTCCCTGAATTTACAGGAAGAGTATGTCCAGCTCCATGTGAAGCTGGATGTACAGCAGGATTAAATGGTCCTTCAGTTACTATAAAAGAAAATGAAAGAGCTATAATCGATACTGCTTTTAAAAATGGAATAGTTAAAGCTAATCCACCAGCAAAGAGAACAGGAAAGACTGTTGCTGTAATTGGAGCAGGTCCAGCAGGACTTGCGGCAGCAGATACATTAAACAAATGTGGTCATAAAGTTACTGTATTTGAGAGAAGTGACAGACCAGGCGGATTATTAATGTATGGTATTCCAAACATGAAACTTGATAAAGAAGTTATCTTAAGAAGAGTACACCTTATGGCAGAAGAAGGCGTTAAATTTGTAAATAATGCAGATATTGGTAATAACTATGCTGCTAATGAAATTTTAGATGAATTTGATGCAGTAATTCTTGCTACAGGAGCATCTGAACCTAGAGATATTCAAGCAAAAGGAAGATCAGAAGTTAATGGAGTTCACTTTGCTGTAGATTTCTTAAAGGCTAATACTAAGAGTTTATTAGATTCTAACCATGCAGATGGCAATTATATCTCTGCAAAGGATAAGAATGTAATTGTAATTGGTGGTGGAGATACGGGTACAGACTGTGTTGGAACTTCACTTAGACATGGATGTAAGTCATTAGTTCAATTTGAAATAATGGGAGAACCGCTTAAAGAAAGAGGAGCAAATAATCCATGGCCAGAATGGCCTAAGGTTCTTAAGGTTGATTACGGCCAAGAAGAATTTATAGACGTTTATGGTAAAGATCCAAGAGAATATTTAACTACAGTTACAGCTCTTAATGCTGATAAAGATGGAAATCTTGAAAGTGTTGACACTGTAAAAGTTGAATGGAAAAAAGATGAGAACGGAAGATTTGGACCAGTTCCAGTTAAAGGCTCAGAAAAAACTTATCAGGCTGAATTAGTATTACTTGCAATGGGATTCACAGGATCACAAAGTTATATTAAAGAAGCTTTTGGAGTAGAATCAGATGCAAGAACTAATGTAAAGGCTGGAGAAGACTTTAAGACTAATGTTCCTAAAGTGTTTGCAACAGGGGATGCTAGACGTGGTCAATCACTAGTTGTAACAGCTATAAATGAAGGCATTAGAGCTGGGATAGCAGTTAATGAATTCTTAAGAAAATAAACACCTATAAAAAGAGTGGCTATGCCACAATACGGAACAGTTCATTTATAAAAAGAGCAGCTATGCTGCATATAAGATCATTTTACAAAAACAATACCTCTAGGAGATGTTCTAGAGGTATTGTTTTTTTGCAATTAAACAAATAGCTACTATATTTAGGAAAGGGTAATAAAGCATTGTTTTGATAAATAAATTAAATATGTAACATGTATTTTTCGAAATGTAATTTTTTATGAAAAAGGAGGAGAAAAAGATAATGAAAGTTTTTAGAAATAGTAATAGCCTAATAATATCTTTAATAAAAATAGGAATTCTATATTTATTGTCTACTAAAGCTTCAGATATGGTTTCGGATATTTTTTTCAAAATCTATGAGGCATATGTTCAAAAAATAAATCCACAATTTGTAGTTGGTTCAGAGGAATATATTAAGTATTTAGATGAACAATTATCAAACATGAATAGTTTTCCAGTGATTTCAATAATATTAATCGAATGTATATGTTCTATACTTTGTGTTGTTATACTTTGGAGAATCTATGAAAAGAAGAAACTTAAGGATATCGGTCTTACGAATATTAGGAACAGCTTTAATGATTTGCTATTTGGATTAATAATCGGGGCACTCTCTTTTACATTAGTAGCATTTACTTTACTATGTACTAAATCTGTTGAATTACAAAATGGTTTAGACAAACCAAACTTTTCGTATGTGTTAATTACACAGTTAATTGTTTTCGTTTTTGTTGGAATTAGTGAAGAACTTTTTTCAAGGGGATACTGTATGAATATTATAAAGCAGCCTAAAAAATCGTGGGTTATTCCTATAGTATTATCATCCATAATATTTG
>Ga0209281_1000690_pt1 | contig 34682 bp, 27 predicted proteins | sample MedtruBG_FD_187514 | JGI IMG/M metagenome (GOLD analysis project Ga0209281, IMG submission 187514) | Root nodule microbial communities of legume samples collected from California, USA - Medicago truncatula BG (SPAdes) (version 2) | ecosystem: Host-associated > Plants > Roots > Nodule | place... | reverse complement strand
AAAAGTAATGCCGTCTATACCGCCTTTAAAGCCGCGATGGCGGATGCGCGGGAGCGTCCGGATTATGACGTACCGGTTCATCTGCGCAATGCGCCAACTAAGCTCATGAAAGAGATGGGCTATGGGCAGGAATATCGTTATGCACACGATGAGCCAAATGCCTACGCCGCGGGCGAGGAATATTTCCCGCAGGAGATGGCACAAACGCGCTATTATCGGCCCACAAACAGAGGTCTTGAAGGTAAGATTGGCGAAAAGCTCGCCTGGCTTACCGGACAGGATCAAAATAGCCCTATAAAACGCTACCGTTAGTGCGATCGTTGCGGTAATGTTGTCACTGTATCCCTGTGGCCGCAGGCTGTGGTCACATTTCCCTCATTTAATTCGATAAGCACAGGATAAGCATGCTCGATCCCAATCTGTTGCGTAATGAGCCAGACGCAGTCGCTGAAAAACTGGCACGCCGGGGCTTTAAGCTGGATGTAGATAAGCTGCGCGCTCTTGAAGAGCGTCGTAAAGTTCTGCAGGTACAAACTGAAAATCTGCAGGCTGAGCGTAATTCTCGATCGAAATCCATTGGCCAGGCGAAAGCACGCGGGGAAGATATTGAGCCATTGCGTCTGGAAGTGAACAAACTGGGTGAAGAACTGGATCAGGCGAAAGCTGAGCTGGAACTTCTCTTGGCTGAAATTCGTGATATTGCACTGGCGATCCCGAACACACCTGATGATAGCGTTCCTGTCGGCAAAGACGAAAACGACAACGTTGAAGTGAAACGCTGGGGCACGCCTCGTGAATTCGACTTCGACGTTCGCGACCACGTGACGCTGGGTGAAATGCACGCAGGGCTGGACTTTGCGGCCGCTGTGAAATTGACGGGCTCTCGCTTTGTCGTGATGAAGGGGCAAATTGCGCATCTGCACCGCGCACTGGCGCAATTCATGCTGGATCTCCACACCGAGCAGCACGGCTACAGCGAAACTTACGTTCCGTACTTGGTGAACCACGACACGTTGTACGGCACTGGTCAGCTGCCTAAGTTTGCAGGCGATCTGTTCCATACTCGTCCGCTGGACGAAGAAGCCGATAGCAGCAACTATGCGCTGATCCCAACGGCTGAAGTCCCGCTGACTAACCTCGTGCGTGATGAAATCATCGACGAAGACGACCTGCCAATCAAACTGACTGCGCATTCTCCATGCTTCCGTTCTGAAGCCGGCTCTTACGGTCGTGACACGCGTGGTCTGATTCGTATGCACCAGTTCGACAAAGTTGAGATGGTTCAGATCGTTCGCCCGGAAGAGTCAATGGATGCGCTGGAAGAAATGACCGGCCATGCTGAGAAGGTTCTGGAGCTGTTAGGCTTGCCGTATCGTCGAGTGGCGCTGTGTACAGGCGACATGGGCTTTGGCGCAACCAAAACGTTCGACCTGGAAGTGTGGGTTCCTGCGCAGAATACCTACCGCGAAATCTCTTCATGCTCGAACGTGGGGGATTTCCAGGCGCGTCGTATGCAAGCACGTTGCCGCACCAAGGCTGATAAGAAGACCCGGTTGGTTCACACGCTGAATGGTTCTGGTCTGGCTGTAGGCCGTACATTGGTTGCGGTGCTGGAAAACTACCAGCAGGCTGACGGCCGTATCGAAATTCCTGAAGTACTGCGTCCTTACATGAAAGGTCAGGAATACATCGGTTAATCTGTTTTAAAATAAAAAGCGCCTGAGGGCGCTTTTTTTATGCCTCTGCTTTGACTCGAAACAATATCAGCTCCTCCTAAAGTAGTAATACTCCTTTGAATGAAACCCAGCACATCATGTGCCTGAATAACCGTTTCTCTATATAAAAAACTATATAGCGGTCTATGCCGCATCTTTTTTGTGAGCAACCAAAGTGAGTATTTATGAAAATCAAAGCGCCTGATGCTTTACTGGCTGCCGAGGTAAGCCGTCGCGGATTAGTCAAAACGACTGCGATTGGCGGCCTGGCCGTTGCCAGCAGTGCGTTCACCTTACCCTTCTCACGTATAGCATCGGCGGTTGACGTTATTGCCCCGAAGACTGCGGCTGAAAAAGTGGTGTGGAGCGCCTGTACCGTTAACTGCGGCAGCCGTTGCCCGCTGCGTATGCATGTTGTCGATGGTGAAATCAAATACGTTGAGACGGATAACACGGGTGATGATAACTACGAAGGGTTACATCAGGTCCGCGCCTGTTTGCGTGGCCGCTCCATGCGTCGTCGCGTTTACAATCCGGATCGTTTGAAGTATCCGATGAAGCGTGTTGGCCAACGTGGTGAAGGCAAGTTTGAGCGTATCAGTTGGGAAGAAGCCTTCGATACGATTGCCACCAACATGCAGCGCCTGATTAAAGAGTATGGTAACGAGTCTATCTACCTGAACTACGGCACCGGGACGCTCGGCGGGACAATGACCCGCTCCTGGCCGCCAGGAAAAACCCTGATTGCTCGTCTGATGAACTGTTGCGGCGGTTATCTCAACCATTATGGTGACTACTCTTCGGCGCAGATCGCGGCGGGGCTGAATTATACCTACGGCGGTTGGGCCGATGGCAATAGCCCGTCAGATATCGAAAACAGCAAGCTGGTGGTCCTGTTTGGTAATAACCCTGGCGAAACGCGCATGAGCGGTGGCGGGGTAACCTACTATCTGGAACAGGCCCGCGCGAAATCGAATGCCAGAATGATCATCATTGATCCGCGCTATACCGATACAGGCGCTGGCCGTGAAGACGAGTGGATCCCAATCCGTCCGGGTACGGATGCTGCGCTGGTCAACGCGCTGGCATGGGTCATGATCACCGAGAACCTTGTTGATCAGCCCTTCCTGGATAAATACTGCGTTGGATATGACGAGAAAACCTTGCCCGCCAGTGCGCCTGCAAATGGGCATTATAAGGCTTACATTCTTGGACAGGGCAGTGACGGCGTAGCGAAAACCCCACAGTGGGCTTCTACGATTACGGGTATCCCAGTCGAGCGTATCGTACAGCTGGCACGCGAAATCGGGTCTGCTAAGCCTGCGTACATCAGCCAGGGCTGGGGACCTCAGCGCCATGCCAATGGTGAAATTGCGACTCGCGCTATCTCAATGCTCTCGATTCTGACCGGTAACGTGGGTATCCATGGAGGGAACAGTGGTGCGCGCGAAGGCTCCTATGAAGTGCCTTTTGAGCGCATGCCGACGCTGGAAAATCCAGTACAGACCAGTATTTCGATGTTTATGTGGACTGACGCAATTGAGCGTGGCCCGGAGATGACGGCGCTGCGCGACGGTGTGCGCGGTAAAGACAAACTCGATGTGCCCATCAAAATGATCTGGAACTATGCAGGTAACTGCATTATCAACCAGCACTCCGACATCAACCGCACGCATGACATTCTTCAGGATGACAAGAAGTGCGAGATGATTGTGGTGATCGACTGTCACATGACCTCATCGGCCAAATATGCCGATATTCTGTTGCCGGACTGCACCGCCTCTGAGCAGATGGATTTTGCCCTTGATGCCTCCTGCGGCAACATGTCCTACGTCATTTTCACCGACCAGGTCATCAAACCGCGGTTTGAATGTAAAACCATCTACGACATGACTACTGAGCTGGCGAAACGTTTGGGCGTCGAGCAGCAGTTCACAGAAGGTCGCACGCAGGAAGGATGGATGCGCTATTTGCACGAGCAGTCTCGCAAAGCGGTTCCTGAACTGCCTGATTTCGACACGTTCCGTAAGCAAGGCATGTTTAAGCAGCGCGATCCCGAAGGGCACCATGTGGCCTACAAGGAATTTCGTCAGGACCCCCAGGCGAATCCACTGACCACACCGTCGGGAAAAATTGAAATTTATTCCGAAGCGCTGGCGAAGATCGCTTCCAGCTGGGAGCTGCCGGAAGGCGACGTTATCGATCCACTCCCGATCTACACCCCTGGTTTCGAAAACTATAACGATCCTCTCACGGCAAAATATCCGTTACAGCTGACAGGGTTCCACTATAAAGCCCGCGTTCACTCCACCTACGGCAATGTGGACGTGCTGAAAGCCTCTTGTCGCCAGGAGATGTGGATTAATCCGCTGGATGCTCGCAAGCGCGGCATCGCTAACGGCGATCGTATCCGAATTTTTAACGATCGCGGAGAGGTCCATATTGAAGCGAAAGTGACGCCGCGCATGATGCCTGGCGTGGTTGCGCTTGGGGAAGGGGCCTGGTATAGCCCTGATGCGAATCGCATCGACCAGGCAGGCAGCATTAACGTGCTGACTACGCAGCGCCCGTCGCCACTGGCGAAAGGCAATCCGTCCCACACGAACCTCGTTCAGGTTGAAAAGGTGTAAGGAGTAACCGATGACAACCCAATATGGATTTTTTATTGATTCCAGTCGTTGCACCGGTTGTAAAACCTGCGAACTGGCGTGTAAAGATTACAAAGACTTAACCCCGGATGTTAGCTTCCGTCGTATTTACGAATACGCGGGTGGAGACTGGCAGGAGGACAACGGCGTCTGGAATCAGAACGTGTTTGCCTACTATCTGTCGATTGCCTGTAACCATTGTGAAGATCCTGCGTGTACCAAAGTGTGTCCGAGTGGCGCGATGCACAAACGTGATGACGGTTTTGTTGTCGTTGATGAAGATGTTTGCATCGGCTGTCGCTACTGCCATATGGCGTGCCCGTATGGCGCCCCGCAGTACAACGCTGCAAAAGGCCATATGACGAAATGCGATGGCTGTCATTCCCGTGTTGCAGACGGTAAAAAGCCAATCTGCGTGGACTCTTGCCCTCTGCGCGCACTGGACTTTGGTCCAATTGACGAGTTGCGTCAGAAGCATGGCCAGCTGGCAGCGGTTGCTCCGCTACCGGGAGCGCATTTTACCAAGCCAAGTATTGTTATTAAACCGAATGCCAATAGCCGTCCGACAGGTGATACCACCGGCTATCTGGCCAATCCGAAGGAGGTGTAAAATGGGAAGTGGATGGCATGAGTGGCCGCTGATGATTTTCACCGTCTTTGGGCAGTGCGTCGCCGGCGGTTTTATCGTTCTCGCTCTGGCGCTGCTTAAAGGACAGTTACAGCCTGAACAGCAGCAACGTCTGGTGCTGAGCATGTTTGGTTTGTGGGTGTTAATGGGCATCGGATTTATCGCTTCGACATTGCATCTGGGATCTCCTATGCGGGCTTTCAACTCGCTGAATCGCATTGGCGCTTCATCGCTGAGTAATGAAATTGCCAGCGGTGCGATCTTCTTTGCAATTGGTGGGCTTGGCTGGTTGCTGGCAGCGATGAAAAAACTGCCCGCAGGCTTACGCACGTTGTGGCTTGTTGTGACAATGGTACTGGGCGTGGTCTTCGTGTGGATGATGGTACGTGTATACAACACCATCGACACCGTCCCAACCTGGTACAGCGTCTGGACGCCGATGAGCTTCTTCCTGACGATGTTTATCGGCGGACCGCTGCTGGGCTTCCTGCTGTTGCGCGTCGCAGGTGTTGATGGCTGGGCAATGCGACTCCTGCCTGCCGTTTCACTGCTGGCATTGGTGATCAGTGCGATCGTGGCGTTAATGCAGGGGGCAGAGTTAGCCACTATTCATAGTTCAATCCAGCAGGCTTCTGCTCTGGTGCCGGATTATGGATCGCTGATGGCCTGGCGTATCGTCCTGCTGGCTCTCGCGTTGACCTGTTGGGTTATTCCTCAGCTCAAAGGATACCAGCCTGCCTTACCGGTGTTATCCCTTGCCTTTGTGCTGGTACTGGCGGGAGAACTCATTGGCCGTGGGGTGTTCTACGGTCTGCATATGACGGTTGGTATGGCTATCGCCAGCTAAAGCGTTCTTTCGTTATATCAAGCCGGGGAAATATCCCCGGCTTTTTTATTTTCTATCATGAAATTTTTCAACTGAGCCCTGTTAATTATTTGTCTTATAAATTAATAAAAACAATCAGATAAATATTACGCATACGGGCGAAGCGGGAAGGAGGATAAGTTTTTTAAATCGACAGGGAACAAATCGTGCGAGCCCCCTAAACCCATGGATTGACTTTGTTTTTGCTGGTGGCATGATGCGCTCGAAATCTTTACTTCCTCACGGTTTTTAATCCATGACCACCTATACCCGGCCAGTGCTGCTGTTGCTCTGTGGCCTGCTTTTGTTGACCCTGGCGATTGCGGTTTTAAATACGCTCGTCCCGCTTTGGCTCGCCCATGAAAACTTACCGACCTGGCAAGTGGGGATGGTGAGTTCGTCCTATTTTACCGGCAACCTCCTCGGTACATTGCTGACGGGTAAATTAATTAAGCGCTTTGGCTTTAATCGTAGCTATTATCTGGCTTCACTGATTTTCGCTGCCGGATGCGTGGGCCTGGGCCTGATGATCGGGTTCTGGAGTTGGATGACGTGGCGGTTTATCGCGGGCGTAGGCTGCGCGATGATCTGGGTGGTCGTGGAAAGTGCGCTGATGTGCAGCGGTACATCACGCAACCGTGGGCGTTTGCTGGCCGCGTATATGATGGTCTATTACGTTGGTACCGTGCTTGGGCAGTTAATGATCAGCAAACTGTCTACCGATTTGATGAGCGTTCTGCCGTGGGTCACTGGCATGGTGCTGGCTGCTATTCTACCGTTGCTGTTTACCCGTATTGTGAATCAGGGCAGCGAGCATCAGGAGGCCACGCAGGTCTGGCCGATGCTAAGACTTCGCCATGCGCGTCTTGGCGTCAACGGCTGTATTATCTCCGGTATTGTGCTGGGTTCACTGTATGGCTTGATGCCGCTGTATCTGAATCACCAGGGCGTGAGCGACGCCGGGATTGGATTCTGGATGGCGGTGATGGTGAGTGCAGGTATCGTCGGTCAATGGCCGATTGGTAAACTGGCTGATCGCTATGGTCGCTTGCTGGTGCTGCGCGTTCAGGTATTCGTGGTGATTCTGGGTTGTCTGGCGATGCTCAGCAATGCCGCCATGGCTCCCGCGCTGTTTATCCTTGGGGCGGCGGGCTTTACGCTTTATCCCGTCGCGATGGCCTGGGCATGCGAGAAAGTAGAGCATCATCAGCTGGTGGCGATGAATCAGGCGCTGTTGCTGAGCTATACCATCGGCAGCCTGCTTGGCCCGACTTTTACCTCAATGCTGATGCAAAGTTATTCTGATAATCTGCTGTTTATCATGATTGCCAGCGTCTCGTTTATTTATCTTCTCATGTTGCTGCGCAAAGCCGGAGAACATCCAACGCCGGTGGCACATGCCTGATGAAATAAAAGCCTGTCGATGACAGGCTTTTTTGTTCCAGTCACAAATAAGAGTTTTAGACATTGTTTGTTTTAGGCGCCAGGTGATAATTGAATTGCGTTCTACCACTAAAAGGCAGCAATCATGTCTGGTCATCGTTTTTCCGCTACCGCTCTGGCAGTAGTGATGTCTTTAACGTTTGCTACTGCTCCGGCAATGGCAAATCCTGGCAATGGTCAGGGCAATGGTAATGGCGGTGGCCAGGGCAATGGACAGGGTAATAGCGGTAACCATGGAAATGCAAACGCTGGCAACCACGGTAATAAACAGAATAACGCGCATCAATATTCCGGCAAATCGAATAAAAACGTAAGTGATGATGTTGATGTGCGTGTCAGCTTCGATCATGCCCGTCATCTGGCATTAAACTATGGCTTAACAGGCTATGACTCTCTGCCTCCGGGTATTGCGAAAAATCTCGCACGTGGAAAACCCCTTCCTCCAGGAATTGCGAAAAAAACCGTTCCTGCATCGATGTTAGGCCAGTTACCTTCTTACCCTGGTTATGAATGGCGGGTAGTGGGGGACGATCTGGTGTTAATTGCACTCAGTACCGCAATTGTGACCACCATTATTAATGGTGTCTTTAAATAATAAAGTAAAAAGCCCGGTGCGATTGCCCGGGCTTTTTACTAATACATCACTTTGTGTCCGTATTGCTCAAGAATACCTTTCACACGTTCCATGGTCTCTTTCTTTGGCGGCTTAACGCCATCGAGCTTGTATTCTTCGCCCATTGCCACCCATTTGTGCTTGCCTAGCTCATGATACGGCAGCAGTTCGATCTTCTCGACGTTACCCATATCGCGAGTGAATTCACCCAGGCGATGCGCAGAATCATCATCATCTGACCAGCCTGGCACGACGACATAACGAATCCAGGTTTTGATCCCTTTACCTGCGATGTATTTGGCAAACTCCAGCGTACGGTGATTTGAGACGCCGACCAGATTCTGGTGGATTTCATCGTTCATTTGCTTCAGATCGAGCATGACGAGGTCGGTCACCTCAAGTAACTCATCAATGACCGGGTCATAGCGACGCACAAAACCATTGGTATCCAGACAGGTATGAATGCCTTCTTTCCGGCAGGCGCGGAACCAGTCACGGACGAATTCTGCCTGGAGAATAGCTTCTCCTCCGGATGCTGTTACGCCGCCGCCAGAGGCATTCATAAAGTGGCGATAGGTCACCACCTCTTTCATTAGCTCTTCAACGGTAATTTCCTTTCCGCCGTGCGTGTCCCATGTATCACGGTTATGGCAATACAGGCAACGCATCAGACAACCCTGGAAGAAGGTAATAAAGCGGATGCCTGGGCCATCGACAGTGCCACAGGATTCAAAGGAGTGAATACGGCCAATAATTGACATTGCGGTGATATCTCCAGATTCGGCCCGTCCGGGGCCTGTTTATATGCATAGCTCAGTTGGCTATGTCGAGTCTGTTTTGGCTGTTATCCATTTAGTATAGATGCCGGGCAAAAGAGACTTAACGTGGAGAGGGTGTTAAAAAGGCCCCACGGATGTGGAGCCTTTATTGTACGCTTTTTACCGCGTGATTTCAGTCAATTCCAGTTAGATGGATTGAGTGAAGGTACGAGTGATAACGTCCTGCTGCTGTTCTTTAGTCAGGGAGTTAAAACGTACTGCGTAGCCAGATACACGAATGGTCAGCTGCGGATATTTTTCCGGGTTTTCCATCGCATCAAGCAGCATTTCACGGTTCATCACGTTCACGTTCAGGTGTTGACCACCTTCGATGGATGATTCGTGATGGAAGTAACCGTCCATCAGGCCAGCCAGGTTGGTTTTACGCACTTCGTCGTCTTTACCCAGCGCATTTGGAACGATAGAGAAGGTATAAGAGATACCATCTTTAGCGTAAGCAAACGGCAGTTTAGCAACGGAAGTCAGAGAGGCAACAGCACCTTTCTGATCACGACCGTGCATTGGGTTAGCACCTGGGCCGAATGGCGCGCCAGCGCGACGACCGTCTGGGGTATTACCGGTTTTCTTACCGTACACAACGTTAGATGTGATGGTCAGAACAGACTGAGTCGGGATAGCGTTACGGTAGGTGGTCAGTTTCTGAATTTTCTTCATGAAACGTTCAACCAGGTCAACCGCCATGTCATCAACACGAGAGTCGTTGTTACCAAACTGCGGGTATTCGCCTTCGATAGCGAAGTCGACAGCCAGACCGTCTTCGTCACGAATTGGTTTAACTTTCGCGTATTTGATAGCAGACAGGGAGTCAGCGGCAACAGACAGACCTGCGATACCACATGCCATGGTGCGAACCACGTCACGGTCGTGCAGTGCCATCAGAGAAGCTTCGTAGCTGTATTTGTCGTGCATGTAATGGATAATGTTCAGGGCGGTGACATACTGCTTAGCCAGCCAATCCATGAAGTGATCCATACGTTCCATGACTTCGTCGAAGTTCAGAACGTCACCTTTGATTGGTTCAGATTTAGGACCAACCTGGATTTTCAGTTTTTCATCAACGCCGCCGTTGATAGCGTACAGCATGGTTTTCGCGAGGTTAGCGCGAGCACCGAAGAACTGCATTTGCTTACCAACAACCATCGGGCTTACACAACATGCGATAGCGTAGTCATCGTTGTTGAAGTCAGGACGCATCAGATCATCGTTCTCGTACTGCAGAGAAGAGGTATCGATGGACACTTTAGCCGCGAATTTCTTGAAGTTCAGAGGCAGTTTTTCAGACCACAGAACAGTGATGTTTGGTTCCGGAGACGGGCCCATGGTGTACAGGGTGTTCAGGAAGCGGAAGCTGTTTTTGGTAACCAGAGTACGGCCATCAACACCCATACCTGCGATGGATTCAGTTGCCCAGATTGGGTCACCGGAGAACAGTTCATCATATTCAGGTGTACGCAGGAAGCGAACCATACGCAGTTTCATGACCAGGTGGTCAATCATTTCCTGAGCGTCTTGTTCGTTGATTTTGCCCGCTTTAATATCACGTTCGATGTAAGCATCCAGGAAGGTGGATACGCGACCGAAGGACATTGCTGCACCGTTCTGAGACTTCACAGCCGCCAGGTAGCCGAAGTAAGTCCACTGAATGGCTTCCTGAGCATTGGTCGCAGGACCAGAGATATCACAGCCGTATTTCGCTGCCATCTCTTTGATCTGGCCCAGTGCGCGGTACTGTTCAGAGATCTCTTCACGCAGACGGATAGTCGCTTCCAGGTTTACGCCGTTTTCCAGATCGGATTGCAGAGACAGGAACTGAGCGTATTTGTCTTTCATCAGGAAGTCGATGCCGTACAGCGCAACACGACGATAGTCACCGATGATACGACCACGGCCATACGCATCTGGCAGACCGGTCAGCACGCCAGATTTACGGCAGTTCAGGATGTCTTTGGTGTAAACATCAAACACGCCCTGGTTGTGAGTCTTGCGGTATTCGGTGAAGATTTTTTTCAGCATTGGGTCCAGCTCGCGATCGTACGCTTTGCATGAACTCTCAACCATTTTGATGCCACCGAACGGAATAATTGCACGTTTCAGTGGCGCTTCAGTCTGCAGACCAACGATTTTCTCAAGGGCTTTGTTGATGTAGCCAGCATCGTGAGAAGTGATGGTAGAAGCAACGGAAGTATCGAAATCAACTGGCGCGTGAGTGCGGTTTTCCAGTTTAACGCCTTCCATTACGTTGTCCCAAAGCTTGGTGGTTGCGTCAGTTGCACCAGCCAGGAAGGATTCGTCACCTTCATACGGGGTATAGTTTTTCTGAATAAAGTCACGCACGTTGACTTCTTTCTGCCAGTCACCTTTCGCGAAACCTTCCCAGGCTGTGGCTAACTTTTCATTAAGTTCGGACATGTGATACCTACCTTCTTAAGTGGATTTTTTATTTACTGCCTGAGAAACCATCAATGATGATTGTCGCCACGCAGGTAAATGACCCAGTATGTCAACCCAACCAACAGACCCCCACCGATAATATTCCCAATGGTGACTGGGATCAGATTATCTGTGATGAAATTCATAATAGTCAGGTGAGAGAAACTTTCCGGGCTTGAACCAACAGCGGTCCAGAACTCGGGGCTTGCAAAGTTGCGGATAACGATCCCCATCGGGATCATAAACATGTTTGCGATGCTGTGTTCAAAGCCGCTGGCGACGAACATGGCGACGGGCAGAACCATTATCATGGCTTTGTCCATCAGGCTGCGTCCGGAGTAGCTCATCCAAACAGCCAGGCATACCATCAGGTTTGCGAGGATACCCAGAGCGACGGCTTCGATAAATGTGTGATGCATTTTGTGGTCGGCGGTTTGAAGGACATTAAGCCCCCAGCCACCGTTGGCGGCCATATACTCGCCAGACAACCACATGAGCAAAACAAACAGCAAACAGCCAATCAGGTTGCCAACGTAGACATTGAGCCAGTTGCGCGCCAGTTGGCCCCAGGTGATTCTTCCGCTCGCTTTTGCCACAACGATAAGGACGGTTGAGGTAAAGAGGTCAGCGCCACAGATGACGCACAGAATCAAACCCAGTGAGAAGCAGATACCGCCAATTAATTTTGCAATACCGAAAGGCATCGCAGCAGTACCGGTGGTCGCAGTGATGTAGAAGACAAATGCGATGGAGATGAACACACCAGCGGTAATCGCCAGATAGAACGTCGTCATCGGGTGCTTTGTTGCTTTATAGACACCCGCTTCTTCGGCCACTTTGGCCATCGCTGCAGGGAGTATTAGATCAAAAGGGTTGTCAGCTTTCACACTAACTCTCTCTTTATTAAGTCGGCGACGAGATACTAACAAAGCATTATAGAAGAGAAATTGATATAGATCATATCTCGCCTGGCTTATAGGCCCGCAAAGCGTATGGTTTTGCTACGATTGCGGCGTAAGTTTTTGATTATCCGTATAAAAATAAATTTTAAAAGTTATGAAAAGAGTTGAATTATTTCCTAAAGGCTCCTGACGGCAGTTAATTAAAATGGAGTAATTGCCCTAAAAAGTAACAGTAAAACGCAAGTAAACATATTTATATTTACCTGTAATTAACGTTATTATTACAATTAAAATTCATTGCGATTAAATATAAAAACGGGGCAATGAAATTGCCCCGTAATATAGCTCAGCGAATTAGATACGCCTACAGTCTATGGTGTTATGTGCGCTTATTTTGACCAGTGAGCGGCTTTCGCGCGCTGCAGTTTTTCATACGCTTTCAGCAGTGACTGATGTGCCGGGAACGCGTTAAGGTCGCCGTCAACAGGCTGAAGGCCATAGAATGGCGCTTCACCGCTTAGGGCGGCACTCGCGGCTTCAACGGCCTCTGCACCATACATACGCACGAAGGCGTTCAGATATTGCAGCGGCTGGCGATCTTCTTCCTGAGAGAGCAGCAGCAAGGTTTGCAGGCAGCGGTAATAATTTGCGCGCTCTGCGCTGAATACAGACTGGTTGTACTCAATGGTCCACTCGGTCCAGGCCAAAGCCTGATCCAGATCGCCACCGGCCAGCGCCAGCATCGCTTTCAGTTCGCCAATACGCAGCGTATACCAGCCAGTGTCTTTACCGGTCGCCAGACCCAGCAGCTCGCGCACGCGGGTCATATCATCGTGACCTTCATCGTCCATCTGGGCTATCAGGTTCAAATACTCTTCTTTTTCCCATTCGCTGCCCGGCAAGGCGAGCAAGGTTTCACGAAGATGACTGCCCATTGCGTTATTTGCCAGCCACAGATCTTCTGCTGGGTAAATATCGGACATGCCAGGCACCAGAATACGGCAGGCGTAAACGCTCAGGTGTTCGTAATCGGCGATATACACTTCTTTATCTTCGGCTTTGAAGATCGCCATCAGCGTGGCGAACTCCTCTTCAGTTGTGCCGGAGAAATTCCAGTCCACGAACGGGTAGTCAGCGTCCTGTTTGAACATGTCCCAGGAGATCAAACCGCTGGAGTCAATGAAGTGCGTTTCCAGGTTAGTGTGCTCGCCCACTTCTTCATCATCAAAGGTTGGTGGCGTAAACACGTCCAGATCTTTCAGGCTGCGGCCTTGCAGAAGCTCGGTCACGGTACGTTCCAGCGCGACGCCGAAATCAGGGTGCGCACCAAACGAGGCGAAGCACGTCCCGTTAGCTGGGTTGAACAATACTACGCAGATAACCGGGTATTTACCGCCCAGTGAACCGTCGTAAGCAAAGATTGGGAAACCTTCGGCTTCCAGTTTGGCGATAGATTCCACCACGCCTGGGTAGCGCGCCAGCACGTCGCTCGGGATTTCCGGCAGGCTGATGGATTCCGCAATAATGCGATTTTTGATATGACGCTCAAACACTTCGGAAAGGCCCTGAACGCGAGCTTCATTGCGGGTGTTGCCTGCAGACATACCGTTAGAGACATACAGGTTACCGACGATATTCATCGGAATGTAGACGGTTTGTTCATCAGACTGACGGGTAAACGGCAGGGCGCAAATACCCCGCTCGTCGTTACCGGATTGCAGATCGATCAGCATACCGGCGGTCAGTTCGTTGTCAGGATCGTAAAACGCACGCAGACGCGCATCCAAAATGCCGTCTGGCAATTCATCGTCTTCCGTAAGCGGGAACCATTTTTCGTTCGGATAATGCACGAACGGGCCGTTTGCAATCGTGTCGCCCAGCCAGAAATCCGCAAAGAAATAGTTCGTGGACAGACGCTCAAAATACTCACCCAGCGCAGAAGCCAACGCCGCTTTTTTGGTGGCACCTTTACCGTTGGTAAAGCACAGCGCGCAATCGGTATCACGAATATGAACAGACCAGACGTGCGGAACTGGATTGAGCCAGGACGCTTCTTCGATATTAAAGCCCAGGTCGGTCAGTTTTTGCTGGAAGCGAGCGATGGAATCTTCCAGGGCGGCGTCTTTGCCGGGGATGAATGTTTGAGTCATGGCTATCACTTTTATCGTACGGAAAGCGCGCAATGATACGGGTTTTGCGTGACTGGCGCTATCTTCGCGGAAGATACGGCGAAAATAAAAGGCTGGGCTATGCTTACAGGCAGTAACCCACTGTTAAGGCATAGAAAAAAATGAAAGCGTTTGATCTTCATCGGATGGCATTCGACAAAGTTCCGTTAGAGTTTTTAGGAGAAGTGGCACTTCGTAGCCTTTACACTTTTATATTGGTCTTTTTGTTTCTCAAGATTACGGGTCGCCGCGGCGTACGTCAGATGTCGCTGTTTGAAGTATTAATCATCCTTACCCTGGGTTCAGCGGCTGGAGACGTTGCCTTTTACGATGACGTACCGATGATTCCGGTGTTGATCGTGTTTATCACGCTGGCCTTGCTGTATCGCCTGGTGATGTGGCTGATGTCGAAAAGTGAAAAGCTGGAGGATTTGCTGGAAGGGAAACCGGTGGTGATTGTGCAGGAAGGGCAGCTTGCCTGGGAGAAAGTCCGCAGCGCCAACATGACCGAATTTGAGTTTTTCATGGAATTACGCCTCAACAGCGTCGAACAGTTGGGGCAAGTGCGGCTCGCTATTATGGAAACCAACGGACAGATCAGCGTTTATTATTATGACGATGCAGATGTAAAGCCGGGCCTGTGTATTTTGCCCGATGAGTGCGTGAAGCGTTTTATGGTTGTGCCAGAGTCAGAGGAGTACGCCTGTATACGCTGTAGCTATGTTGTCGCCATGCAGGCGGGAGATCATCAATTATGTCCCCGCTGCGCGCATCCAGAATGGACGAAGGTTAGCAGGGCTAAACGTATCACCTGACAGCCATTTTGTCGGTTTTGTGCGGACGTGATGGCAGAATGTTTTGTGTGACGGTGGACACATTTTCCAGGTCATAAGTTTTAGACATTGCGGCGCGTGTCACTGAATGATAAAACCGATATCCACAGTTATAACTTAGTGCTTTTAGCGTGGTGAGGGTAAATGGCTCAGGTCTTCAATTTCAGTTCAGGTCCGGCAATGTTACCGGTAGATGTACTTAAACAAGCGCAGCAGGAGCTTTGCGACTGGCAGGGCCTTGGTACATCGGTGATGGAAATTAGCCACCGTGGTAAAGAATTTATCCAGGTGGCGGAAGAGGCAGAAAAGGATTTTCGCGATCTGCTGAATATTCCCTCGAACTACAAAGTATTGTTCTGTCATGGCGGCGGCCGTGGCCAGTTTGCGGGAATTCCGTTAAATCTGTTGGGCGACAAAACGACCGCAGATTATGTCGATGCCGGTTACTGGGCGGCCAGCGCGGTTAAAGAAGCGCATAAATACTGCACCCCCAATGTGATCGATGCCAAAGTGACGGTTGATGGCTTGCGCGCGGTGAAACCGATGAGCGAGTGGCAGCTATCCGACAATGCCGCGTATTTGCACTACTGCCCGAATGAAACCATTGACGGGATCGCCATTCATGAAGAGCCAAACTTTGGCAATGATGTGGTGGTCACTGCGGATCTTTCTTCCACGATTCTCTCCGGCCCGCTGGACGTCAGCCGCTATGGCGTCATCTATGCGGGTGCGCAGAAAAATATCGGTCCGGCTGGCTTGACGCTAGTGATTGTGCGCGAAGATCTTTTAGGCAAAGCGCAGAAGGCGTGTCCTTCAATTCTCGACTACACCGTACTGAACGATAACGACTCGATGTTCAACACCCCGCCGACGTTCGCCTGGTATCTTTCTGGCCTTGTCTTTAAATGGCTCAAGAAAAACGGTGGCGTGGCGCAGATGGACAAGATTAATCAGCAAAAAGCCGAGCTGCTTTATAGCACCATTGATGGCAGTGATTTCTATCGTAACGATGTCGCTAAGCCAAACCGCTCACGCATGAACGTACCGTTCCAGCTTGCGGACAGCAATCTGGATAAAGTCTTCCTTGAGGAGTCTTTCGCCGCTGGTTTGCATGCGCTTAAAGGCCACCGTGTCGTAGGCGGTATGCGTGCGTCTATCTACAATGCAATGCCACTTGAAGGCGTCAAAGCGCTGACTGATTTTATGGCTGACTTCGAACGTCGCCACGGTTAATCGCGTTATTTTCACCCCGTGGCGTCGCTGCGGGGTTTTTTTATTATGTCGAGTTGAGAGTTAAGCTTCATGGAATCCCTGACGTTACACCCTATCGCGCGAGTCGATGGCACCATTAATTTGCCTGGCTCAAAAAGTGTCTCGAACCGCGCGCTGCTGCTGGCCGCTTTGGCAAACGGCACGACTGTCCTTACTAACCTGCTGGATAGCGATGACGTTCGCCATATGCTCAATGCGCTGAAGGCGTTGGGTGTTCAGTTCACGCTGTCTGCCGATCGTACCCGCTGCGAAGTCGTGGGTAACGGCGGGGCGCTTAAATCGGCCACCGAGCTGGAGTTGTTTTTAGGTAACGCCGGTACGGCAATGCGTCCGCTGGCGGCTGCGCTGTGTCTGGGAAATAACGATATCGTGCTGACCGGCGAACCGCGCATGAAAGAACGTCCGATTGGCCATCTGGTCGACGCGCTGCGTCAGGGCGGCGCGCAGATTGATTACCTTGAGCAGAAAAACTATCCGCCAGTACGTTTACGCGGTGGGTTTACCGGCGGCAATGTGGACGTCGACGGCAGCGTGTCCAGTCAGTTTCTGACCGCACTTTTGATGGCGGCGCCGCTGGCCCCGCAGGATACGGTGATTAGCATCAAAGGTGATCTGGTCTCTAAGCCTTATATCGATATCACGTTGCATTTGATGAAAACGTTTGGCGTAGAGGTCGAAAACCAGGCGTACCAGCGCTTTGTGGTTCGCGGTGCCCAGCAGTATCAATCTCCAGGCCATTATCTTGTTGAAGGCGATGCATCGTCAGCGTCCTATTTCCTGGCCGCGGGTGCGATTAAAGGCGGTACCGTAAAAGTCACCGGAATCGGCCGCAACAGCGTGCAGGGCGATATTCGCTTTGCCGATGTGCTGGAAAAGATGGGCGCGGTGGTGACCTGGGGTGATGATTTCATCTCCTGTACGCACGGTGAACTGAATGCGGTTGATATGGATATGAACCATATTCCGGATGCGGCAATGACTATTGCGACGGCGGCACTGTTTGCTAAAGGGACAACAACGCTTCGAAACATTTACAACTGGCGCGTCAAAGAAACTGACCGCTTGTTTGCGATGGCGACCGAGCTGCGCAAAGTCGGCGCGCAGGTAGAAGAGGGCGAGGATTATATTCGCGTCACGCCTCCTGCAAAACTGCAGGTCGCTGAAATCGGCACCTACAACGATCACCGCATGGCGATGTGCTTCTCGCTGGTGGCGTTATCCGACACGCCAGTGACGATTCTTGACCCGAAATGCACCGCGAAAACCTTCCCGGATTATTTCGAACAGCTCGCGCGTATCAGTACCCTTGCCTGATAAATCCCTGCCGCATCTTCGGATGCGGCAAAGACTTACGCTTCCTGACAGTGTTCCCGCCCATTTCTTCTACACTCTGCTTCATAAATTTCGTAATTTGCATGCAAAGATAACAGTTGCCTGCTTTGGCGCGTATAATGCGCGGCGTTCATGTTAACGGTATGCCTTAATGAAGGAGAAAAAGATGACGGCAGCTGCCCCGGTAATCACCATTGATGGGCCAAGTGGCGCAGGGAAAGGTACTCTGTGTAAAGCGATGGCAGAAGCCTTGCAATGGCATCTTTTAGACTCGGGAGCAATCTATCGCGTACTGGCTCTAGCGGCGTTGCATCACCATGTCGATGTGGCCTCTGAAGAAGCGCTGGTGCCTCTGGCTGCGCATCTGGACGTGCGTTTTATCTCTACACATGGCAACCTTGAAGTCATTCTTGAAGGCGAAGACGTGAGCGGTGAAATCCGCACCCAGGAAGTGGCGAATGCCGCTTCTCAGGTCGCCGCCTTCCCACGCGTTCGAGAGGCGCTGTTGCGCCGTCAGCGTGCATTTCGTGAAGCACCGGGGTTAATTGCTGATGGCCGCGACATGGGCACAGTGGTATTCCCTGATGCACCTGTTAAAATTTTCCTTGACGCCTCATCGGAAGAACGCGCGCAACGCCGCATGCTTCAGTTGCAGGAAAAGGGGTTTAGTGTTAACTTTGATCGCCTTTTATCCGAGATAAAAGAGCGCGACGACCGCGATCGTAACCGCGCTGTAGCACCACTTGTTCCGGCAGAAGATGCCTTAGTTCTGGATTCGACCAGTTTAACTATTGAGCAAGTGATTGAAAAAGCGTTACAATATGCGCGCCAGAAATTGGCACTCGCTTAACTGCGACAGAATTGGTAGTACCCCCGCTGCAATGGATTGACGGCGGGTATGTGAAACAACCCCATCCGGCACGGAGCCAGGTGGACGTTATATTAACCTGAAGATTAAACATGACTGAATCTTTTGCTCAACTATTTGAAGAATCCTTAAAAACAATCGAAACCCGTCCGGGTTCCATCGTTCGTGGTGTTGTTGTTGCTATCGACAAAGATATCGTACTGGTTGACGCCGGTCTGAAATCTGAGTCTGCCATTCCGGCAGAGCAGTTCAAAAACGCCCAGGGCGAGCTGGAAATCCAGGTGGGTGACGAAGTTGACGTTGCACTGGATGCAGTAGAAGACGGCTTCGGTGAAACTCTGCTGTCCCGTGAGAAAGCTAAACGTCACGAAGCTTGGATCACGCTGGAAAAAGCTTACGAAGAAGCTGAAACTGTAGTCGGTGTTATCAACGGCAAAGTTAAAGGTGGCTTCACTGTTGAGCTGAACGGTATTCGCGCGTTCCTGCCAGGTTCACTGGTAGACGTTCGTCCTGTTCGCGACACTCTGCACCTCGAAGGCAAAGAGCTCGAGTTCAAAGTCATCAAGCTGGACCAGAAGCGTAACAACGTTGTTGTTTCTCGTCGTGCCGTTATCGAATCCGAGAACAGCGCAGAGCGCGATCAGCTGCTGGAAAACCTGCAGGAAGGCATGGAAGTCAAAGGTATCGTTAAGAACCTCACTGACTACGGCGCATTCGTTGATCTGGGTGGCGTTGATGGCCTGTTGCACATCACCGACATGGCGTGGAAACGCGTTAAGCATCCAAGCGAAATCGTAAACGTTGGCGACGAAATCACTGTTAAAGTGCTGAAGTTCGACCGCGAGCGTACCCGTGTTTCCCTGGGCCTGAAACAGCTTGGCGAAGATCCATGGGTCGCTATCGCTAAACGTTACCCAGAAGGTACTAAACTGACTGGTCGCGTTACCAACCTGACTGACTACGGCTGCTTCGTTGAAATCGAAGAAGGCGTTGAAGGCCTGGTTCACGTTTCCGAAATGGATTGGACCAACAAAAACATCCACCCATCCAAAGTTGTTAACGTTGGTGATGTAGTGGAAGTTATGGTTCTGGATATCGACGAAGAACGTCGTCGTATCTCCCTGGGCCTGAAGCAGTGCAAAAACAACCCATGGCAGCAGTTCGCGGAAACCCATAACAAGGGCGACCGTGTTGAAGGTAAAATCAAGTCTATCACTGACTTCGGTATCTTCATCGGCCTGGACGGCGGCATCGACGGCCTGGTTCACCTGTCTGACATCTCCTGGAACGCTACAGGCGAAGAAGCAGTTCGTGAATACAAAAAAGGCGACGAAATCGCAGCGGTTGTTCTGCAGGTTGACGCAGAACGTGAGCGTATCTCTCTGGGCGTTAAACAGCTCGCAGAAGATCCGTTCAACAACTGGGTTGCTGTGAACAAGAAAGGCGCAATCGTAAACGGTAAAGTGACTGCAGTTGACGCTAAAGGCGCAACCGTAGAACTGGCTGACGGCGTTGAAGGTTACCTGCGCGCTTCTGAAGCTTCACGTGACCGCGTTGAAGATGCGACTCTGGTTCTGAGCGTTGGCGACGATGTTGAAGCTAAGTTCACCGGTGTTGACCGTAAGAACCGTGCAATCAGCCTGTCTGTTCGTGCTAAAGACGAAGCTGATGAGAAAGATGCAATCGCAACTGTTAACAAACAGGAAGATGCTGGTTTCTCCAACAACGCAATGGCTGAAGCTTTCAAAGCAGCTAAAGGCGAGTAATATCAAGTTCTCTGCATCTTATTGAGATGTAACCCTGTTACATCATCGAAGGATGACGAGCAGACTTGACAGATTGCAGGATTCGTCCTGTAATCAATAACAAAGGGCGGCTACGGCCGCCCTTGTTTAATAAGCTGTTCAGCTAAATGGTTTGAAGGAACCGGAGGAATCATGACCAAGTCAGAATTGATTGAAAGACTTGCCAGCCAGCAATCGCACATTCCTGCAAAAGCAGTAGAAGATGCAGTTAAAGAGATGCTGGAGCATATGGCCTCGACTCTGGCACAGGGCGAGCGCATTGAAATCCGCGGTTTCGGTAGTTTCTCTCTGCACTATCGTGCACCACGAACCGGGCGTAACCCGAAGACTGGCGATAAAGTGGATCTGGAAGGCAAATATGTTCCGCACTTTAAACCGGGTAAAGAACTGCGCGATCGCGCCAATATTTACGGAAACTGAGTTTGCCTTCGGGCAAAACTGGGTTATCTAATGAAAGCACCTTCGGGTGCTTTTTTTATGTGCTGAGCTTTAAACCTGAAGCCGCTTTGCAACTCCCGTTTGTCGTTACTGCAAAAGGAAATAATCTCTCCTGCACCGCTCGTATTTTTTCCTTTTGTAGCCTGACGCTGCGCTTCTACCGCATCACACTGTCCTGAACAGGGAGGTGTTATGGGTATTCCGGCGATAAGTGCATGTCTGATAACAGCGATATTACCGCTGTTATGGTTGCCTTCACTCCCCGATATTTGGACGGCCTGGGTTTGCATTGCCACCGGGACTTTGCTGGGATTTCAGCGGTTGAAATGGCTGCGCTATATCGGTTTGTGGATGATTTTTTTTGCATGGGGCGTATTAGCTGCTCTTGAATCCGTTTGGCCTATGCAGCATTTAACGGCAGGGCCGCAGCAAGCTGAAGTGGTGATTACCTCCACCGATGGTGCAACCACTCATCAAGGGCGAATCGTAAGCCTCAACGGAAAACCCTGGTTTTCAACAACAGGCGTCACGCTTTACGGTAACTATTTACCGCAAGCGGCATGCGCGGGACAGCGATGGGCCATGACGTTACGTCTTCGCGCTGTGCACGGCGAACTTAATGACGGGGGATTCGATTCACAGCGCTATGCATTCAGCATGCACCAGCCGCTGAGCGGGCGATTCACCCATGCGCAAGCGTTAGATCTCACCTGCAGCTTACGGTCGCGTTATCTTTCGTCGCTGACTTCAGTTATAGCGTCTTATTCATGGGGAACAGTGATTCTCGGATTAGGAATGGGGGAGCGATTGGCGATCTCTCCTGAGATCAAAAACCTGATGCGTGAAACAGGTACGTTGCACCTGATGGCGATTTCCGGATTACACATTGCCTTTGCAGCATCACTCGTATGGCTTATCGTGCGGGGCATCCAGTTCTTCCTTCCGTGTCGCTGGACGGGATGGCGCTTGCCGCTTCTGGCGGGAGTGTGTTTCGCTGTGTTCTATGCGTGGCTCACCGGTATGCAACCGCCAGCGTTACGCACTGTTGTTTCACTTGCTGCACTGGCATCACTGCGTTTCAGCGGCCGTTATTGGTCCCCATGGCAGGTGTGGTTATGCTGCGTAGCGGCAATTCTCTTTGTCGACCCTCTGGCCGTCCTTTCACAAAGCCTCGCGCTTTCCGCCTTTGCCGTCGCCGCGCTTATTTTTTGGTATCAGTGGTTGCCTCTGCCGGAATGGGCTTATCCACGGTGGATAAAACCATTGATAAATCTGCTACATCTGCAAGTGGGAATGTTGTTTTTACTGTTACCGCTGCAAGTCAGTATTTTTCACGGTATGAGCGTATCTTCGTTAGTCGCCAATATTTTCGCCGTCCCGCTAGTGACGTTTATTTCAGTACCGTTGATCCTGGCTGGAATGCTGCTACATCTTTGTCCCTTACCCCTTTTCGAGGAGTGGGTATGGCGATTAGCAGATAAGTCACTGGCTTTACTCTTCTGGCTGCTGAAAGGGCTACCGGACGGGTGGCTAGATATTGATGAACGCTGGCTACCGGTCACGTTCATGCCGTGGCTCGTGATTATTGGCTGGCGATTTCGGGCCTGGGTATCGGCTCCTGCGATAAGTCTTGTGTGCAGCGTGTTGCTGACGTATCTGTTCTGGAGACCCGTGAAATCAGAAGGCTGGACGGTCCATATGCTGGATATTGGGCAGGGCCTGGCAATGGTCATTGAGCATAATGGCAGAGCTATTTTGTATGATACCGGTTTGGCCTGGCCCGGCGGAGACAGTGCTAAGCAGCATATTATTCCCTGGCTGCGTTGGCATCATCTGACCCCTGAAGGGGTCATCATTAGCCATGAACACAGCGATCACATCGGTGGGTTGAATTCACTACGTGAAGTTTGGCCAAGGATGTGGATAAGAAGCCCGCTAGGTTGGGCCAACCACCAGCCCTGTTTCAAGGGCCAGCACTGGCAGTGGCAAGGCTTGACCTTCACCGTTCATTGGCCGCCGAGATCGTACCAGGCGTTGGGAAATAATCGTTCATGCGTGGTGAAAATCGATGATGGTAAGCACAGCGCATTGTTAACCGGCGATATTGAAGCAAAGGCTGAGTTAGCGATGCTCAGCCACCACTGGCAATTTCTAACGTCTACACTTATCCAGGTGCCACATCATGGCAGTAACACCTCTTCATCGCAGGCGCTGGTACAGCGTGTTGGCGGAAAAATTGCGTTGGCCTCAGCGGCGCGTTACAACGCATGGCGATTTCCGTCTTTCAAAGTGGTTAAACGTTATAAACAGGAGGACTACTCTTGGTTCGATACACCTCAATATGGGCAAATCTCAGTCAACTTTTCACCACAAGGCTGGCAAATCCGCCGCTTACGAGATCAAATTTTACCGCGTTGGTATCATCAGTGGTTTGGCGTGTCCGTAGATAACGGGTAGAATATGCGGCTATTTCAACAAATGCTGGTTTTTTGAATGCATAACGACAAAGATCTCTCCACGTGGCAGACCTTCCGCCGACTCTGGCCGATGATTGCACCCTTTAAAACAGGTCTGATCGTGGCGGGTGTCGCATTAATCCTCAACGCAGCAAGCGATACCTTTATGCTATCGCTCCTCAAACCGTTACTGGACGACGGTTTTGGTAAAACGGATCGCTCAGTGTTGCTATGGATGCCTCTGGTGGTTATCGGGCTGATGATCCTTCGCGGCGTGACCAGCTATGTCTCTAGCTACTGCATCTCGTGGGTATCGGGCAAAGTGGTGATGACCATGCGTCGTCGACTGTTCAGCCACATGATGGGGATGCCCGTTGCTTTCTTCGATAAGCAATCTACCGGCACTTTACTGTCGCGTATCACTTATGACTCCGAGCAAGTGGCGTCGTCATCTTCAAGTGCGCTGATTACCGTCGTACGTGAAGGGGCTTCGATTATCGGCCTCTTCGTTTTGATGTTCTATTACAGCTGGCAGTTGTCGATCATTCTTATCGTCCTGGCACCGATTGTCTCAATCGCTATTCGCGTCGTATCCAAGCGTTTTCGTAGCATCAGCAAGAATATGCAAAATACGATGGGGCAGGTGACGACCAGTGCCGAGCAAATGCTGAAAGGCCACAAAGAGGTATTAATCTTCGGTGGGCAGAACGTCGAAACTAAACGCTTTGACAAGGTCAGCAACAAAATGCGTTTACAGGGGATGAAACTGGTTTCAGCCTCTTCAATCTCCGATCCGATCATTCAGCTGATCGCGTCTCTGGCGCTGGCATTTGTTCTTTATGCTGCCAGTTTCCCAAGCGTTATGGAGACATTAACGGCCGGTACGATAACCGTGGTGTTCTCATCGATGATTGCTCTGATGCGCCCGCTGAAATCACTGACCAACGTCAATGCCCAATTCCAGCGCGGTATGGCGGCATGTCAGACGCTGTTCAGTATTCTGGACTCCGAACAGGAAAAAGACGAAGGCAAACGTGTTATCGAACGCGCTCACGGAGATGTGGAGTTCCGCAATGTGACCTTCACCTATCCTGGCCGCGAAACCCCTGCCTTGCGTAATATCAACCTGACCATTCCAGCAGGTAAAACTGTTGCGCTTGTAGGGCGTTCAGGTTCAGGTAAATCGACGATTGCCAGCCTGATGACCCGTTTCTACGATATCGATGAAGGTGAAATCCTGCTGGACGGTCATGACCTGAGAGAGTACACGCTTCAGTCGCTGCGTAATCAGGTCGCGCTGGTCTCTCAGAACGTCCATCTGTTCAACGATACGGTAGCCAATAACATCGCGTATGCGCGTACGGAAGAGTACAGCCGTGAAGCAATCGAAAATGCGGCTCGTATGGCTTATGCGATGGACTTTATCAACAAGATGGATAACGGTCTCGATACCATTATTGGCGAGAACGGTGTGTTGCTTTCAGGCGGTCAGCGTCAGCGAATCGCGATTGCTCGCGCGCTGTTGCGCGACAGTCCGATTCTGATTCTGGATGAAGCAACGTCGGCACTGGATACCGAGTCTGAGCGCGCGATTCAGTCGGCGCTGGATGAACTGCAGAAAAACCGTACATCGCTGGTGATTGCACACCGGTTATCCACGATCGAGCAAGCTGATGAAATCGTCGTGGTTGAAGATGGCTTGATCGTCGAGCGCGGAAGCCATGCGGATCTTGTCGAGCAACGCGGCGTCTATGCTCAGCTTCATAAAATGCAGTTTGGCGCATGATTGCACGCATCTGGTCCGGAGAATCACCTCTGTGGCTGCTGCTATTGCCGCTTTCCTGGCTGTACGGCCTGGTGAGCGGCCTCATCCGTCTTTGCTACCGTATTGGTATTAAACGTGCGTGGCGTGCGCCGGTACCCGTTGTTGTCGTCGGTAATCTAACGGCCGGGGGGAACGGTAAAACACCCGTGGTCATTTGGCTGGTGGAACAACTCGCTCAGCGCGGTATCCGGGCAGGCGTCGTATCACGTGGGTATGGCGGAAAAGCCGAACGCTATCCTCTTCTCCTCACATCGCATACCACAACGGAACAAGCGGGTGACGAACCGGTGCTGATCTTTCAGCGAACCGGTGCTCCGGTTGCTGTTTCACCAAAACGGAGCGAAGCCGTTCAGGCTTTGCTGGCCGCACACCCGGTTGACATCATCATTACGGACGATGGCTTGCAGCACTATGCGCTCGCGCGTGACAAAGAAATTGTTGTTATTGACGGGGTGCGTCGTTTCGGTAATGGGTGGTGGTTACCCGCCGGGCCGATGCGCGAACGAGCATCGCGGCTGCGTACGGTCGACGCCGTAATTGTCAACGGCGGTGAAGCGCTGCCTGGTGAAATTCCTATGCGACTAATGCCCAGTGAGGCCGTGAATCTGCTGAACGGAGAGCGGCGGGATGTTTCGCAACTGCCCGCACTGGTGGCGATGGCGGGGATTGGACATCCTCCTCGTTTCTTTGCCACGCTGGAGCAATGCGGTGCCCAACTTGAAGCCAGGGTTCCTCTTGCCGATCATCAGGCGTTGAGCCTTGCGGATGTTGATCCGCTCGTGACCGTTAACCAAAACCTGATCATGACCGAGAAAGATGCGGTGAAATGCCGCGCTTTTGCTAAATCTAACTGGTGGTATCTTCCGGTTGATGCTGAACTCAGCGGCGAAAAACCAGAACTGTTGCTCCAGGAACTGATTTCGCTGGTGCGTTAAGCGAAGGCGGTTCTGGTGGCGCGACGACGAACAGGAAAACGCATGCCCTTACCGCACCTCTCGCTCCAGGCCGCCCGTAATCTGCATCTAGCCGCGCAGGGGCTTTTAAAGAAACCTCGCCGCCGCGCGCAACCCTCGGATATTCTCTCTACTATTCAGCGTATGTCGCTGTTGCAAATCGATACGATCAACATTGTTGCTCGCAGCCCTTATCTCGTCCTTTTTAGTCGCCTGGGAGATTACCCCTCCCACTGGCTTGATGACGCGCTGAGTCGGGGAGAGCTCATGGAATATTGGGCTCATGAGGCATGTTTTCTGCCGCGAAGTGATTTTGGTCTGGTCCGCCACCGGATGCTGGCGCCAGAAAAAATGGGCTGGAAGTATCGTCAGGAGTGGATGCACGAAAATGCAAATGAGATCGAACAACTCATTGAGCACATTCACGAAAACGGTCCGGTCCGCTCAGCTGATTTTGAACATCCCCGTAAAGGCACAAGCGGTTGGTGGGAGTGGAAGCCGCATAAACGCCATCTCGAAGGGCTGTTTACGTCCGGAAAAGTGATGGTGGTTGAGCGGCGTAATTTCCAGCGAGTTTACGATCTCACTCAGCGCGTGATGCCTCACTGGGACGATGCGCGCAATCTGCTCGATCAAACAGCGGCAGAGGCCATCATGCTGGAGAACAGCGCCCGTAGTTTAGGCATTTTCCGCACGCAGTGGCTGGCGGATTACTATCGCCTTCGTCAACCGGCCCTGAAATCGACGCTGGAACGCTGGCAAGAAAACCAGCGTGTTGTCCAGGTGGACGTAGAAACGTTGGGTGAAATGTGGCTACATGCGGATTTATTACCGCTCCTGCCTCTGGCTCTGGACGGGAAGTTGAGCGCGTCACACAGTACCGTATTATCACCGTTTGATCCTATCGTCTGGGACCGCAAGCGCGCCGAACAGCTGTTTGGTTTTACGTATCGTCTTGAATGTTATACCCCCGCGCCGAAACGTCAGTATGGCTACTTTGTTCTACCGCTACTGCACAAAGGCCAACTGGTGGGGCGTATGGATGCCAAAATGCACCGTAAAATCGGCGTATTGGAAGTGATTGCGTTGTATCTGGAAGAGGGCGTCAGAGCCAGTTCAGCTCTGGAAAAAGGGCTTTTCTCAGCGCTCAACCAGTTCGCCACCTGGCAGGGGGCAAAACGGGTCACTCTGTCGCGATTACCCGATCAACTTTTCGATGCGTGTCGGAGTGGCTGGGAAATAGACATAGCCTGAAAAAGGAATGTGGTAAGCTTTCATCATTATTTATACGGAGGAACTATGGATCACCGTTTACTTGAAATCATTGCCTGCCCGGTGTGCAACGGCAAACTCTATTACAGCCAGGATAAACAAGAACTTATTTGCAAACTGGATAATCTGGCGTTTCCGCTGCGCGATGGCATTCCGGTCCTGCTTGAAACGCAAGCCCGCTCGCTGGCGGCAGAAGAGAGCCGACCATGAGTTTTGTCGTCATTATTCCGGCACGTTTTGCCTCCACGCGTTTACCAGGCAAGCCGCTGGTGGATATTAATGGTAAACCGATGATTGTCCATGTGCTTGAAAGAGCCCGTGAGTCAGGTGCCGATCGAGTGATTGTTGCCACGGATCACGAAGACGTTGCCCGTGCCGTCGAAGCGGCGGGCGGCGAAGTGTGCATGACTCGCGCCGATCATCAGTCCGGCACGGAAAGACTGGCTGAAGTCGTCGAAAAATGCGGTTTCAGCGATGACACCGTTATTGTGAACGTGCAGGGCGATGAGCCGATGATCCCGGCGGCGATTATTCGCCAGGTTGCGGAAAACCTCGCGCAACGTCAGGTGGGAATGGCAACGCTTGCCGTACCGATTCATCATGCTGAAGAAGCGTTTAATCCGAACGCGGTTAAAGTGGTGATGGACGCTGAAGGCTACGCGCTCTATTTCTCCCGTGCGGCTATTCCGTGGGATCGCGACCGTTTTGCCGCCTCTCATGAGGTTATTGGTGACACGTTCCTGCGACACCTGGGTATTTACGGCTATCGTGCCGGCTTTATCCGTCGCTATGTGACCTGGGCGCCAAGTCCGTTGGAGCATATCGAAATGCTCGAACAGCTGCGTGTGCTCTGGTATGGCGAAAAAATCCACGTTGCGGTTGCCCAGGAAGTTCCTGGAACGGGCGTTGATACTCCCGAAGATCTTGAACGCGTGCGTGCTGAACTGCGTTAATTCCCCCACATCCCCTCACTCGAGGGGATGCTCTACCGTTAGGTTTTCCCTCATTTTTCTTCATCCAAATTGATCTTATCAGGGTGACATCCGTCTGCGACGCGCTCATTATAAAAGCAGTAGTTTTGATGGGGATAATCCGATATGGAACAGCTGCGTGCCGAGCTAAGCCATCTGCTGGGGGAACAACTCAGCCGGGTGGAATGTGTGAATGAAAAGGCGGACACTTCGCTGTGGTCGCTGTATGACAGTCACGGTAATCCGATGCCGTTAATGGCAAGGAGTTTTTCTTCCCCCGGTGTCGCCAGACAGCTGGCGTGGAAAATGTCTCTGCTGGCGCGTAGCGGAACGGTGCGTATGCCGACCGTCTATGGCGTGATGACTCACGAAGAACATCCCGGTCCGGATGTTCTGTTGATTGAACGGTTGCGCGGTGTTCCCGTTGAGGCACCCGCGCGTACCCCGGACAGATGGGAGCAACTGAAAGACCAGATCGTCGAAGCGCTGCTTGCCTGGCACCGGCAGGATAGCCGTGGTCTGGTGGGCGCTGTGGACAGCACCCAGGAAAATATCTGGCCGCACTGGTATCGCCAGCGGGTCGAAGTATTGTGGGGCACGCTCAATCAATTTAGTAACACCGGCCTGACAATGCAGGATAAGCGGATTTTATTCCGCACGCGCGAATGTATGCCTACGCTGTTCGACGGTTTTAACGACAATTGCGTGTTAATTCATGGCAATTTCACCCTGCGCAGCATGCTTAAAGATTCACGCAGCGATCAGCTACTGGCGATGGTTGGACCGGGGATTATGCTTTGGGCACCGCGTGAGTATGAGCTTTTTCGTTTAAGCGACAGTGGCCTGGCAGAAGGTTTGCTTTGGCATTATCTCCAGCGCGCGCCCGTCTCGGAATCCTTCCTCTGGCGGCGCTGGGTTTATCTCATGTGGGATGAAGTGGCGCAGCTCGTCAACACCGGGCGGTTTAATCGCGCCAATTTCGATCTCGCCTCGAAATCACTCTTGCCCTGGCTCGCCTGACGAGCCTTTCAGCCATTGCCAGAGGCGTCCGAGCGTTTCATAGCCCACGCGATCGCTGTGCATCAGCCAGACCGGCGACGGGATCGCGCGTTCCCACGGGTTCAGCGGTGCATCAACGGCCAGCTGGTTAGCCGGCGCGGGGAGAGGATGTAACCCGGCATGTTCAAAGAAAATCATCGCGCGGGGTAAATGCGAGGCGGACGTCACCAGCAGGAAGGGCGCATTACCGATGGCCTGTTTCACCGCTGCGGCTTCTTCTTCCGTATCTTTAGGGCTGTCGAGAGTGATTATCGCCGAGCGCGGCACGCCGAGTGATTCAGCCACGCGCGCCCCGGCTTCTGCGGTACTCACCGGATTGGTTTTTGCGGGCGCGCCCGTAAAGATCATTTTTGAACCCGGATTCGCCAGCCACAGGCGGATACCTTCGTTTAAACGCGGCAGACTGTTATTGATTAAGTTTGAACTGGGTGCCCAACTGGGGTCCCAGGTGTAACCGCCACCCAGCACCACGATATAATCCACCTTCTGTTTTCCCTGCCACGTCGGGTACTTATCTTCAATCGGGCGCAATAGCCCGTCAGCGACAGGTTGCAGGCTCAACAACAGTAGCATCAGCCAGCCCGCTGTCATCACGGTTTTTCCCGTTTTCTGAAAACGAGTCAACCAAAGTAGCAGCAATCCGAGCGCCATGAGCAACAGCATGAGTGGCAGAGGAAGCATCATGCCTCCAATAACTTTCTTTAGGGTAAAAAGCATCCTTTTTGGTTCCTTTTTTAACCATACAGCAGGCGATTACCCGCGATATTACACCAGAGAGGTTCATTCTCCGCGCGGGTGTGACAAAATAGCGGTTTTGCTGGTAGCGGGTGGAACTCTCCCAATGCGGGATCGCAATTTCGATGACATCGCGGAAAAGTTTTCGCGCAACATTTATGGCACCACTAAAGGGCAGTTGCGTCAGACGATCCTCTGGCAGGATCTGGATACGCTGCTTGCCACCTACGGCAGCCGAAAGTTGCGCGTTCTCGATGCCGGCGGCGGTGAAGGTCAGACGGCCATTTTAATGGCAGAGCGCGGCCATCACGTGACGTTTTGCGATCTTTCCGCTGAGATGGTTGCACGCGCGAAACGCGCGGCACACGAGAAAGGTGTGAGCGACAACATGCATTTTATACATTGCGCCGCTCAGGACATTGCCCAGCATTTGGAAACTCAGGTTGATCTGATATTGTTTCACGCGGTGCTTGAATGGGTCGCTGAACCGCAAGCAATGTTAACCACGCTGTGGACGGTGCTTAGCCCCGGCGGCGCGCTGTCGCTGATGTTCTACAATGCCAATGGCCTGTTGATGCGCAATGTGCTGGTGGGTAATTTCGGTTATGTGCAGCAGGGCATGTATAAAAAGAAACGACGTACGCTTTCGCCAGATTTTCCGCGCGATCCCCAGCAGGTCTACGGCTGGCTGGAGGAGATTGGCTGGGAAATTACCGGGAAAACGGGCGTCAGGGTGTTTCATGATTATCTGCGCGATAAACAAAAACAGCATGAATGTCTGGACGCCTTAACAGAAATAGAAACACGGTATTGCCGCCAGGAGCCGTTTGTGAGCCTTGGCCGCTATATACACGTCACCGCGATCAAAAGCCTGGCCCGTTAGGCTTACACCGCAGATGCAAGGATAATTTATGAGTGATTTTTCCCAGACAGTCCCCGAGCTGGTTGCCTGGGCCAGAAAAAACGATTTCTCCATCGCGCTGCCGGTCGACAGACTCTCTTTTCTGCTGGCCATTGCCACGCTGAATGGCGAGCGCCTGGATGGAGAAATGAGCGAGGGTGAACTGGTGGACGCTTTCCGCCATGTGAGTGATGCGTTTGAGCAAACCAGCGAAACCATTAGCGTGCGTGCCAACAACGCAATTAACGATATGGTACGTCAACGTCTGCTGAACCGCTTTACCAGCGAGCAGACCGAAGGCAACGCCATCTATCGTTTGACGCCTCTGGGTATCGGCATCACGGATTATTACATTCGTCAGCGTGAGTTTTCCACGCTGCGCCTTTCCATGCAGCTATCAATCGTTGCGGATGAGCTCAAGCGTGCAGCGGATGCGGCGGATGAAAACGGAGATGAATTCCACTGGCATCGCAACGTTTATGCTCCGCTGAAATACTCGGTTGCCGAAATTTTTGACAGCATCGATCTGACCCAGCGCTTGATGGATGAACAGCAGCAACAGGTAAAAGACGATATCGCGCAGCTGCTGAACAAAGACTGGCGTGCGGCGATCTCCAGCTGTGAACTTTTATTGTCAGAAACCTCCGGTACGCTACGTGAACTGCAGGATACGCTGGAAGCGGCGGGCGATAAGCTCCAGGCCAATTTGTTGCGTATTCAGGATGCGACGATGGCGCATGACAATCTGCATTTCGTCGACAAGCTGGTGTTTGATCTGCAAAGTAAACTCGACCGCATTATTAGCTGGGGTCAACAGTCGATTGACCTGTGGATCGGCTATGACCGTCACGTACATAAGTTTATCCGTACCGCGATTGATATGGATAAAAACCGTGTGTTCGCTCAGCGTTTGCGCCAGTCGGTGCAAACCTATTTCGATGCGCCATGGGCGCTGACCTACGCCAATGCTGACCGTCTGCTGGACATGCGTGACGAAGAGATGACGCTTCGCGATGAAGAGGTCACCGGCGAACTGCCGCCGGATCTGGAATTTGAAGAGTTCAACGAAATTCGTGAACAACTTGCGGCCATGATCGAAGAACAGCTGGCGGTCTATAAATCCAGACAAGTGCCGCTAGATCTCGGTCTCGTGGTGCGCGATTATCTGGTGCAATACCCGCGTGCGCGTCATTTCGATATTGCCCGCATCGTCGTCGACCAGGCCGTGCGCCTGGGCGTGGCGCAAGCAGATTTCACCGGACTGCCGCCGAAGTGGCAGCCGATTAACGATTACGGAGCCAAGGTACAGGCGCATGTCATTGACAAATATTGAACAAATGATGCCAGTTAAGCTGGCCCAGGCGCTGGCGAATCCGTTATTTCCGGCGCTGGATAGCCAATTGCGTGCCGGTCGCCACATTGGCCTTGATGAACTGGATAATCACGCGTTTCTGATGGATTTCCAGGAGTATCTGGAAGAGTTTTACGCCCGCTATAACGTGGAGCTGATCCGCGCCCCGGAAGGATTCTTCTATCTGCGTCCGCGCTCGACGACGCTGATCCCACGTTCGGTTCTTTCCGAATTGGACATGATGGTGGGCAAAATTCTTTGCTATCTCTATCTCAGCCCTGAACGTCTGGCCAATGAGGGGATTTTCACTCAGCAAGAGCTGTACGATGAGCTGCTGACCCTCGCCGAAGAGGGCAAGCTGCTGAAGCTGGTGAACAATCGCTCCACCGGTTCAGATCTTGATCGTCAGAAATTACAGGAAAAAGTGCGCTCTTCTCTGAGCCGTCTACGCCGTCTCGGCATGGTGTGGTTTATGGGGCATGACAGCAGCAAATTCCGTATCACAGAAGCGGTTTTCCGCTTTGGTGCTGATGTGCGTGCGGGCGACGATCCGCGTGAAGCGCAGCTGCGCATGATCCGTGACGGTGAAGCGATGTCGGTCGAAAACCATTTGCAGCTCAATGACGAGCCTGAAGAGACCCAGACGGAAAGCGGGGAGGAAGAGTAATGATTGAACGTGGTAAATTTCGTTCACTGACGCTGATTAACTGGAACGGTTTCTTTGCCCGAACCTTTGATCTGGATGAGCTGGTGACAACGCTCTCCGGGGGGAACGGTGCGGGTAAATCCACCACGATGGCAGCGTTTGTCACGGCGTTGATTCCCGATTTGACGCTGTTGCACTTCCGTAACACCACTGAAGCGGGAGCCACGAGCGGCTCGCGTGATAAAGGTCTGCACGGTAAGCTCAAAGCCGGCGTCTGTTATTCCGTTCTGGATGTCATCAACTCCCGCCACCAGCGCGTGGTAGTGGGCGTTCGCTTGCAACAGGTCGCTGGCCGTGACCGTAAAGTGGACATCAAACCGTTCGCGATTCAAGGGTTGCCGACCTCCGTCCAGCCAACAGCAATGCTGACGGAAACGCTGAACGATCGCCAGGCGCGCGTCCTCTCTCTCCAGGAGCTGAAAGAGAAGCTTGAGGAGATCGAAGGGGTTCAGTTCAAGCAGTTCAACTCGATTACCGATTACCACTCGCTGATGTTCGATCTGGGCATTGTTGCGCGTCGTCTGCGCAGCGCCTCGGACCGTAGCAAATACTATCGCCTGATTGAAGCCTCGCTGTACGGCGGTATTTCCAGCGCTATCACCCGCTCGTTGCGCGACTACCTGTTGCCGGAAAATAGCGGCGTGCGTAAAGCATTCCAGGATATGGAAGCCGCGCTGCGTGAAAACCGCATGACGCTGGAAGCCATTCGCGTCACCCAGTCTGACCGCGACCTGTTTAAGCACCTGATCAGCGAAGCGACCAACTACGTGGCGGCGGATTATATGCGCCACGCGAATGAACGCCGCATTCATCTGGATAAGGCGCTTGAATATCGCCGCGAGCTGTTTACCTCACGTAAACAGCTGGTGGCAGAGCAGTATAAGCACGTTGAGATGGCGCGTGAGCTGGGTGAACAGAACGGCGCTGAAGGCGATCTCGAAGCGGATTATCAGGCAGCTAGCGACCACCTGAATCTGGTGCAAACCGCCCTGCGTCAGCAGGAAAAAATTGAGCGTTACGAAGCCGATCTCGATGAGCTGCAGATTCGTCTCGAAGAACAAAATGAAGTGGTGGCAGAAGCCGCCGAGATGCAGGAAGAGAACGAAGCGCGCGCCGAAGCCGCTGAGCTGGAAGTGGATGAGCTGAAAAACCAGCTTGCCGACTATCAGCAGGCGCTTGATGTTCAGCAAACCCGTGCGATCCAGTACACCCAGGCGCTGCAAGCGTTGCAGCGCGCGAAAGAGCTGTGTCATCTTCCGGATCTGACGCCAGAAAGCGCGGATGAATGGCTGGAGACATTCCAGGCAAAACAGCAAGAAGCCACAGATAAATTACTCTCTCTCGATCAGAAAATGAGCGTGGCGCAAACTGCGCACAGCCAGTTTGAACAGGCTTACCAGCTGGTTACCGCGATCAACGGCCCGTTGGCGCGAAGCGATGCGTGGGAAGTCGCGCGTGAACTTCTGCGTGACGGTGTAAACCAGCGCCATCTGGCTGAGCAGGTTCAGCCGTTGCGTATGCGTCTGAACGAGCTGGAACAGCGTCTTCGGGAACAGCAGGAAGCCGAGCGTCTGCTGGCTGAATTCTGCAAGCGCCACGGAAAACGTGTCGACATCGACGAACTGGAAGCCCTGCATCAGGAACTGGAAGCCCG